>JAESGT010000057.1_pt1 | contig 44236 bp, 33 predicted proteins | sample 9266261 | NCBI WGS metagenome assembly JAESGT01 (sample SAMN15741584, study PRJNA653494) | algae metagenome | isolation source: Pelatocladus maniniholoensis HA4357-MV3 and co-occurring heterotrophs from... | place: USA: Maniniholo cave near Haena, Hawaii | collected 2009-07-28 | reverse complement strand
GTCATTTAATTGCAGGGCTTTATAATTACGAACTTCTGACGACTGCATAAACAGGCTTGTTATCCTTCCCTCAAAAATTGGTAAATATGACACTATACCATAAAACTTTTTTGCAAGAGGTCTAATAAAGCGATACTCTGTAGGAGTGGCTAGCGCGATCGCGTAGCGTTCTGTGGAAAATCGTATACACATGATAATCATGCTGGTAATCTGCAAACTTTTAACTTCATGAGTTACTTCCGTCCTGCTATTGATGCGATGACTGGTTACGTTCCCGGAGAACAGCCGAAACTGGGAACTAAAATTATTAAACTCAATACTAATGAAAATCCTTATCCGCCGTCACCAAATGCACTTAATATCCTCAGAACCTTAGATGGCGAATGGTTACGGCGTTATCCTGATCCTTTTGCGCGTGAATTTTGTGCAGCTGTAAGTGAAGCTTTGGATGTACCCGCCGATTGGATTATTGTCGGTAACGGTAGTGATGATGTGTTGAATGTGTTGATGCGTGCTTGTGCGGAAGGACGCGATCGCAAAGTTGTTTACCCTATGCCAACTTACGTTTTATATCGTACCCTAGCAGCCATGCAACCTGCGGAAGTTGTGGAAATTCCCTATCCCCAAGATTTTAGACTGCCGATTGATGATCTGGTTGCTGCTAAGGGCGCGATTACGTTTATTGCTTCTCCCAACAGTCCTTCTGGTCATTGTGTACCGTTGGATGATTTACGTACTTTAGCAGGGCAAGTTTCAGGAATTGTGGCGATCGATGAAGCGTATGTTGATTTCGCTGAATATTCTGCCTTACCGTTGGTGCAGGAATTTGAGAATGTGATTGTGTTGCGTACTTTATCCAAAGGCTACTCTTTGGCAGGTTTACGGATGGGTTTTGGTATTGCCAATCCCAATTTACTGACAGGGTTGTTTAAAGTCAAAGATAGTTACAACATTGATGCGATCGCTACTATGCTTGGTGCAGCAGCAATGCGTGATCAAGCTTATAAAAACAATTGTGCCGAGAAAGTTAAAATATCACGAGCAAAGCTGAGTGTTGAGTTGAAGAACTTGGGTTTCAATGTTCTTGATTCACAAGCAAACTTCGTCCTTGCTACACCAGAACAAAGCAATGCAGAACAACTTTATTTAGGATTGAAGGAACGAGGTATTTTAGTACGCTACTTCAAGCAACCAGGATTAGACAATAAACTGCGGATTTCAGTTGGTACAGATGAACAAAATCAAATATTAATTGAAGCTTTAGTTAGCTTGATCAATTCCCAGTGATTACCTGAAACAGTGCGATCGCATTATATGCTGAGTGTAAATTGCACTGAGCATTGTAATATAGCTTTTTTATGGTAGTATTAGTCTGTTGTATGTGCGTAATTGAGCAGTACAAGGGCGTGTAGCTCAGTGGATAGAGCGTCAGATTCCGGTTCTGTAGGTCGGGGGTTCGAATCCCTCCACGCTCGTTTGTGAAGTACCCTAACCTGCTTCGCCGAGATAGGGGCATTCCGCCAAATTAGGGTAAAATCTCAATCAACAAATGATGGCTCTGACCTTGATCAACAAAAATTGGTAAGAGCCTAGCTTTTTACAGCAGTTTTCAAGTAAATGAGGTACATCTCTGATTGAGTGAAAAACTTTCTTATAATTTATGACCGAATAGTCTGTACCTCATAAACCTGCAATACGCTGTATGTGATTAACTTTCTGAGCAATCAAAATTACCTGTGCTTTAACAACAGCCATAAATGACCAACTAACTACAAAATATTTGTCCTTGCTCCTTGAATCTTGAGCGACGCTAGGTCTTGCTTAACAGCCAGAAATAGACAATTTGTGCTAAAATTGTAACAAATTATGGCAATTATTCCAGCTTAGTTTGTAATAATTTTGCTTATTTTCGCTTTAATCGCTAAAACTAGCCATTATTGGAGTTTTTTAGGTTATGACAACCTCTCAGGAGAGGATTATCCCTACAGATCTGCGAAACGAAATGTCCAGGTCTTACCTGGAGTATGCCATGAGCGTCATTGTTGGACGGGCGCTACCAGATGCCAGGGATGGTCTGAAACCTGTCCATCGGCGTATCCTCTACGCTATGCATGAGTTGGGGTTGACCTCAGACCGTCCCTTCCGTAAATGTGCGCGTGTTGTGGGGGAAGTTTTGGGTAAATATCACCCCCACGGCGACACAGCAGTGTATGACGCCTTAGTGCGGATGGCACAGGATTTTTCCATGCGATCGCCTTTAATTGCAGGGCATGGTAATTTTGGCTCTGTAGATAACGACCCTCCGGCGGCCATGCGTTACACCGAATGCCGCTTGCAAGCTTTGACTAGCGATGCTCTGCTGCAAGATATCGAATCAGAAACCGTAGATTTTGCCGATAACTTCGACGGTTCCCAGCAAGAACCGACTGTGTTACCCGCACGATTACCACAGTTGTTATTGAATGGTTCTTCGGGGATCGCTGTTGGGATGGCAACCAACATCCCGCCTCATAATTTGGGTGAGTTGATTGATGGGTTAGTAGCAGTGATTCAGAACCCAGAAATAACTGATACCCAAGTAATGCAGTATATCCACGGACCTGACTTTCCGACAGGCGCTCACATTCTTGGTACTGCGGCGATCAAAGAAGCTTACACCACTGGACGCGGTTCTATAACCATGCGCGGTGTAGCAAATATTGAAACCATCGAAATGCGAGGACGCCCAGAAAGGGAAGCAATTATCGTCACCGAGTTACCCTATCAAACCAACAAAGCTGCATTAATTGAGAAAATTGCCGAGTTGGTAAACGACAAGCGCATCGAGGGAATTGCTGACATCCGAGATGAAAGCGATCGCGATGGGATGCGAATTGTCATCGAACTCAAGCGCGACGCCTATCCCCGTGTAGTTCTGAACAACCTCTACAAGCAAACGCCCCTGCAAGCTAATTTCGGGGCCAATATGTTGGCGTTGGTCAACGGTGAACCCCAAATCCTCACCATCAAGCAGTTTCTACAAGTATTTCTGGATTTTCGGATCGAAGCGATCACCAGACGCACCCAATACGAACTACGGAAAGCTGAAGAACGTGACCATATCTTGCAAGGGTTATTAATTGCCCTATCTCACCTCGATGCAATTATTGCCTTAATTCGCCACGCTGCTGATACACCAACAGCCAAAGGAGAGTTAATCACAACTTACGGACTATCAGAAGCGCAAGCAGATGCAATCTTACAAATGCAATTGCGGCGATTAACAGCCCTAGAAGCAGATAAAATCCGCCAAGAACATGAAGCATTACAAGCTCAAATTGCCGACTTGCAAGATATTTTGGCAAAGCGTGAACGGATACTGCAAATTATCGAAACCGAAATCCAGTATCTCAAAACTAAATTTGCTACACCTCGGCGGACGTTAATTACTCACGGCGAAGGCGACTTAGAAGACATAGACCTAATCGCCAACGAAAAAGCGATCATTTTAATTACCGAGCAAGGTTATATCAAACGGATGCCCGTTAACACCTTTGAAGCACAAAACCGTGCCACCAGAGGTAAAGCGGCTGCCAAAGTCAAAGAAGATGATGGCGTCGAGCATTTCTTGACCTGTTGTGACCACGATAGTCTGTTATTCTTTAGCGATCGCGGTGTGGTTTACTGCCTTAAAGCCTACCAAATTCCCGTAAGTTCCCGTACCAGTCGCGGTACAGCAATTGTGCAGATGTTGCCAATTCCCAAAGAAGAAAAAATTACCTCCATCGTACCCGTCAGCGAGTTTACCAGCGATGAGTATTTGGTCATGCTCACCAAAGGTGGCAACATCAAGAAAACCGTATTGGAAGCGTTTAGTCATATTCGTGCCAACGGCTTAATTGCCATTTCCCTAGAAGAAGGCGATCAACTACGCTGGGTACGACGGGCAAAAGTCGAAGACAGCGTGATCATTGGTTCCCGTCAAGGTATGGCCATTCACTTCCGTTGTAACCATGAACAACTGCGTCCTCTCGGTCGTGCTACTCGTGGTGTGAAATCCATGAAACTCAAGGCTAAAGATGAACTGGTAGGAATGGATATTCTACCCGCAGCCGTTCTAGATAATTTGACTCCTGTCTCAGAAGCAGAAATCGAAGCAATCGAAGAAATCGAAACCGAAGAAATCGAAACCGAAGAAACCCCAGAAGTACCAGGTAACGGTCATGACGGACCGTGGGTACTGATAATTACAATTGGAGGTTACGGTAAACGCGTACCCGTTGCCCAATTCCGCTTGCAAAATCGGGCTGGTCAAGGTTTAATGGCAACCAAATTCAAAAACCGTAAAATCAAAGACCAACTAGCCAACTTACACATTGTCAATAACGACGATGAAATTATGATGGTTACAAGTCGCGGTATTATCATCAGACAGGCAGTGAATGCAATTTCCGTCCAATCCCGTTCTGCCACAGGAGTACGCGTACAACGTCTAGACGAAGATGATGTGATTACAGGAGTAGCGATCGTTCCCCCCGATACTGGTGATGCGACAGAACCAGAGTAAGAAAGGACACGGGAACAAACAGACACGGGGACGAGGAGAAATATTTACTCTCAGCCTCCGTGGATCTGTGCTTCTGCGTTTCGCGATCGCCGCCTTTAGCGGTATTTTGATGGGGCTGACCGTCGCCCCCATCAATGCTTGGTTTTTAGCATGGTTCGCCTTAGCACCTCTATGGGTGTTAGTAGTTAATTCTGCAAAACCAAAAATCCCACTTCTGTCCATCTCTCTAGCTTGGGGTATTGGTTATCACGGTTTCGCCCTATCTTGGATCACAGGAATTCACCCCATGACTTGGATGGGGGTTCCTTGGCTAGCAAGTTTGGGAATAGCTGTTTTTTGTTGGGTATTCATCACTCTCTGGGGTGCTGCATCTGTGGCGGTGTGGGCAACAGGGATGAGAATTATTTGTTATTCTATCCCACAACCCTACGTTCGTGTTCTCATTGGTACTGCCTTATGGTGTGGTGTCGAGACAATATTGAGTTGGGGAGCATTATTTTGGAGTTCTATTTCTTACACACAAAGTCCGTATAATCTCGCAATTTTACATCTTGGTCAACTTTCCGGTCCCTATGCCGTAACAGCAGCGATAGTCGCTGTGAATGGTCTGATTGCAGAAGCTTTTATTAATTGCGATACACGCGAAGCGCCTTGGCGGTTCGTGAATAAATATCTAATTACTGCCACAGGATTATTAACCACCCTACACCTGATTGGTTTTGTCTTATACACCCGTCCCCTGATTCAACCACCAACCGCAGCCCTGAAGATCGGAATTATTCAAGGTAACATTCCTAACCAAATTAAGCTTTATCCAGAAGGCCTGCGTCGCGCTTTAGAAGGCTACACTACTGGGTATCTAACCTTAGCAAATCAAAAAGTAGACGCAGTACTAACGCCAGAAGGAGCCTTACCTTTCTTTGAGCAAAATATCATGCGTAGTTCCTTAGTGGCGGCGGTGCGATCGCAAGGAGTGGTAGCTTGGATTGGCGGTTTTGGACAAAAGGGAAAAAGTTATACAAATAGCTTACTAACTGTCACAAAAGATGGTAAACTCTTTAGCCATTACGACAAGGTGAAGTTAGTACCTATTGGTGAGTATGTCCCATTTGAAGAACTTTTAGGCAGTATTATTAGTCGTTTGTCACCACTGGATGAACACCAAGTTCCTGGTTCACCAAATCAAATCTTTAATACGCCTTTTGGTCGTGCGATCGCAAGTATTTGTTACGAATCTGCTTTTCCCGAAGTATTTCGCTATCAAGCTCAAGCAGGCGGACAGTTTATCCTCAGCTCATCTAATGATGCTCATTACAGTGCATCAATGCCAGCACAGCATCATGCCCAGGATATCATGCGGGCAATTGAAACTGATAGATGGGCAGTACGGGCGACGAATACAGGATATTCAGCTTTTGTAGATCCTCATGGGAGAACAAAATGGATATCTGGACATAATACTTACGAAATTCACGCTGAAACTATTTATCGCCGCCAGACACAGAGTTTATATGTGCGTTGGGGTGATTGGTTAACGCCGTTATTATTAGTATCAGCTGGGGGAATATGGCTGATTAATTTTTTGATTGTCCAACTCTCACGCAAGCAGGAGTTGAACTAGCAGTAGGGGGATCAGGGTAAATTGCTAAAGTATGATATTGGGGAGCGCCAGTATCATAAACAATTTCAAAGGTGTATAACTTATTTTTTCCACCTCCTTCAGTAACTACTGTTAGGAGTGTTTTATCGGCGTTAGGTAGACCAGGAATATTTATTTTTTCAATTCGTCTGAGTTGAATTACATGTGCTGCGGAGTTTTTACAATCTCCGGCGTTGTTATTACGATCTGGACCAAACTGCATACACATTGGCCCATCAAAATCCATTGTCACTTGGGATGGGTCGTTTAACCAAACTTTTTTAATTGTTTCTCCAGCTGGAATAAAACTTAAATTTGTCCCTTGCTGAAACCAGACGTTGACAGTAGGTGTTGCTCCCCCTAAACCTTGTGCTTGACAAGAAAACATGGAACGGAGAACAGCATTATTTGCCAAAGCACGACCTGCTACCACAATGATTGCAACAGAAAAAATTAGGGAAGCTAGATTATAAGAATTTTTTGGGGGTTTGAATTGCAGGTTAATGTGATGTTTCATCTCATGTCCACTTGAACACTCATACTATCCGTTGAGGTCGATAATTGATAATTGGTAATGACAAATGACAAATGACAATTAAAGCTGAATGGTTTGATTAATATATATTTCTATTTCTTTTCCTGCTGGTAAAAACCAAATATTAGTGCGTTGCATTGCTTGAGAAATCGCTTGTTGATTACGCTGAGTAATTTGGGGAACTACTGTTTTCACACCACCTTCGAGAATCCCAGCCAAGAGATTGCGTCGGGGATTATTGTTGCTAACAATAGTACCTGTAGTTGTGGTAGTAACTTGCGATTCTGTACGATTAAATAACTCTGCGGCTTTCCCAACGCCTCCCAATACAAATTGTTGAGCATCAATCATGGTGGTGGATGTTCCTTTTTTATATTGGTTAGCAATTAAAGGTTTTCCAGCCGAGGCACGAATTAAGATAGCGTTTTGTGGTAGATTTTGCTCTGTCAGGTTGCCATTGTTTTCTTTAACTAATTTGATTACATCTAACTGCACCAAACCCTGCTCAGAAATAGAACTAACTTGAGTCAACAACTCAGTTTTTTCTGGTAATACAACCTCACCATCTATAGATTTTAATGGTTCTTTTAAACGAACTACAAATACATTTTGAGGACTGTTATCTTTCTTATTATTATTGTTAGTCGCTCTACTAGTTTCTCCAAATACAGCAGTAGCTAATACGGCTTTGACACTAGTTCCTACTCTTACAGAGTTTGGACTATTTGGTTGTGCTTGACTAACAACAGAACTTGGTGGTTCTGGGGTATTATCCTGGGATTGAGAGTTGGTCGTTTGTGGCGGAACTTTGGTATTTTGTACAGGTACAGGAGTTGGACGATTTACATTGGTGTTATTAGGTGTAGCAACAGCTAATACTTGACCATAGCTACCCAATTTCGATAATCTGGACCATTCCTGCAATGGATCTGGTGTGGGTTGGGGAGTAAATTGAACTGTTGGTTGAGTTTCTGGTGTGGGAACTACAGGTAGCGGGGAAGTAGGGTTTGGTGGAGTTTGGGGTACTGTAACAATCCGCGTTACTACCTTTGGTGGCATGTACACTGTTTTTGTAGGTGTAGGTGTTTTTTGCAAAGCAATTTTGGGTCTGTTATTTCTGGAATTTTCCTCTTGAGAAGTTGGTTGTCGTGATGTGACTTTTTGAGTTCTTAGTTGTTGCTGTGCTAATTTTACAGCTTGCGCTTGTTCAGCTAAGGCTAATTTTGTTTTTAGAGTCTCTAATTCTCCTTCTAGTTGTTGCAAGCGCGTTTCAGTGCTTGTTTGCGGCGTTTTTGGTGAGACTATATTAGTTTTTCTAGGTTTTTGATTGCTAGTATTCATCATCTGTGATAAAAAAGCACCAGCCACTAAAACTAAAGCAAAAGTGGTAGTCCCTACCAAGGCTAATTTAGCAAAAGGATTTGATGAGAAGGGCTGCTTAGTGGAAATTTCTGGTGCTGGGGAAGGTGAAGGTGAAGATGATTGTGGTAAGTTGAGTGCATTTTCTTCTGCTTCTGTTTCTGTTTGTGTTTCAATGGTTGGAGACTCTTGTTCAAAGCCAACCAATTTCGCCATTTGCAGTTCCCAATCAGATAATCCTAATTCTGGTTGGTAATTCTCATTGATCGGAGTATCTATATTTTCTGGATGAGTTTCTGAAGGAATAGAATATCGAGTCATAATAAAGCTTTTGTTTAATCAGGAGCAGTTTTTATCTTTGATGTCACATATATTGTAGATTTCTAGTCTAGCTTCACCGATGCGGTAAGCTGCTATATGCCAGGAAAGTGGTAGATCCGGTAATGTCACTTTTTGATTATCTATGGCTTGGATTAAGATTTGTTTATTAAATGCGATCGCTTTCCCTAATCTATCAGAATTGCTAAATATTAATTGATTCCCTTGCAACTCTACTTTCCACTTGCCATTAGCAATTTTTACAGGTTGAGAAATTCTTTGAATAATCAAAACACTTTCAGCACCGCGATTTTCAAATTGGTTGACTGTATTTGTATTAAGAATCTCGGATTGAAATTTTTGCTTGACGTCATTCGTTAAAAGTTCTGAACTAATTTCCCATATACTTTCCGGTGGTTGCTGTTTAGACCAGGTTAGCATTAAGGTCATTGTTTCACCGACGAAACGCCGGATTGTGTCTGGATATCGTTCTAAATTTTGTGTGGGATCTGCTGTAATAGCACGACCATCAGCGAGTTGCACTAAACTTTGAGGAGTTAATTGCTTACTTAGCTGCTGCAACATAGAACCGTGGAACATTAGTACGAGCAATGCAAAAATATTTAAACCAAAAGTTCCAACAGCAAACAATGGTAATATACTACTTTTTCTTTTATTTTCTTGTTTAAGTAACTGCATGAGTTAATTCTATTAAATTACATTTAAGAAGATGTTTTAAAAATCTTCCTAGAGATTGTAAAACGTTTTATAATTCCCTAAATCCCCCTTACAAAAGAGGAATTTGATGGGGGTTTTGAGGATGAATAAGTGCCTAAGTTCACAGTCAATCACTTTTCAAACAACCTCTAACATGAATTAAATTCTGACCAAAGTCTAATTATTTTTTATTCCCTCACAAAGCTATCTGATTTTGTTTCAATTCCACACTGCTTTAATTGCTCCTGAGTTAAAGTATTATATTGATCCAACAGACATAAATTACGGATTTCATAAATTTCTAATTTTTCTGCTCGCGTACTATAAATTGCTTTTTGCAAAACGCTGGTAGTATCATCTAGCGGATAAGGAAAATAATCGACTGCTTGCACAAGTAAATCTTTATTGAAGGGGATAATTATTTTTCTTCCATCCGATTTTTTGGTTTGGATCAAGTCAGCGACTAAACCAACTCGCCACTTACCAGGTTTAATTTTTTGAGGAGGGTAAACCCGCTTAATAACTATTTGTGCGTTTATTGCTTGGCTAGAATTATTAGTGAAAACTTCTGGTGGGGTCATCGCTGCGATTTCACTTAAAAAACCTTTGCGAAAATCTTCTGAGATCGCAAAGCTAGCAATCCAACTACTAGTACTAACTTTTTTGCTATTCCCTTCAGATGTTGGTATAAGTATGCCTAAATCTGGTTTGGGTTTGGTTACTTCTTCAATATTTTGTGGTGGAAGTTTACCAGACCAATTAAAAATTGAGGTCATGGTTTTACTGACAAATTGGCGAATTGCTTCTGGATCTCTTTCCAAGTCATCAGTAACAGTTATCGCTTGACCATCTCTTAATTGTACGAAGGAGGCTGGTTTTCTCAGACTAAGTTGACGAATTTTTAAACCTTGGAATGCTAATAAAAATAAAGCCAACAACTGCAATCCGAAAGTTGCGATCGCAAATGTAGTCAAAAGATTAATTGTTCGCTGCTTTTTCTCTAATAGGCGTACCATTATATCCTCTCTTTTGCCAACGCAGCTGTATTACTAATTGCATTAAATACCGCAAATCCCCCCGCACCAGCTAAAAGCAAAGATACTATTGGTGCTAAAAGTCCCAAAAAAATCATGAACCACATTAAATCAGGATCAGCAGTTGCATCTTCACCAGGGCCATTAACAATCACTGTGGCAGTTAAAATTGCAATTATAGTGAAGGAAATTTTGGCAATTCCCAACGATAAAAATCCAGTCATCCAAGCAAAAATTGGTTTACCAGCAACAGGTAGCAAAGAACCTCCCACAGCTAATGGACCCAGGGTAGCTACCAGCAACATCGTAGCTTCGATTAAATTTTGAAAAGCATATTGCAAGGAAATGAGAAAGTTTTTGATACTAGTTTGGACTGTGGAACCTAACAGAGAATTAAATGCATTTTCCGATACGCTACTGCTGCTATATGCAATTTGATTAATTTTAGTTTCTAATCTACTAATCCAAACTTTATCACCATATAAATCTCTATATGTATCCCAAAGAATCTGAGTTTTGTCTTTGGCTCTCACAAAACATTGAATCTGTTGTTCACCTGTTAATGACTGGCAAGGACGCAGCATAGAACCAGCGACTTCTTCAGCAACACCCATATTCAATGCTTGCTGGTAATTTTTATTAGCATCTGCTGTGGTGATTACTTGCTGATTCACTGTATTAATAAAATTTCTCATTCCCAGTGTGAGATTTGATAATACACTACCACTTCCTGTATTGGTTAGCAGTATTACTACTATAAAAGGCCAAATCAAAGCAGAAATTGGACGGGAATATTCACTATAAATTACATCTCGAAGCCATTGTATCATGAAAAACAATAGGGTGCCGACGGCGAAAAATACACCCAGATTTGTTAATGCTCCATATAAATTTTCACTAGTATTATTTTGTAATAAATCTAGCCATTGATTATCCCAACTTTCCGAAATTGTTTTAGCAGTCGTGAAACCACTATTGAGAATATCGGGGATATCAGGGATATTAGATTGAGCAAGATAAAAGTGGGAGAAAATAACAATGTTCATTTTTTTACTTTTAATTCATCTCTATTAGATGAAATCAAAATTATTCTCTTACCAATAACAAATAACGCAATTCACTCATTGTTCAAACGCTCTTCCAAATAAATCTACTTGAGAAGTATTTCGTAAAAGTCTAGATGCTTCAGTGGAATTATCTACTCTGCGGGCGCGATTATTTTCTTCTACTTGCTGGGAGATGTTAGTTAGGTTTAAATTAGAGTATTGTAGAAATTGGTTAGTTTGTATTGTTTGTGATAAATTTTCACCTGATATTTTTAAGTCTTCGCGCTGAATTCTAATACCTTGCTGTTGTAAAATACCTTGATTGGCTCCAAGAATTGCTAATATTTTATTAATAGGATCTTTGGCATCTTCAGGAATTAAAGCTGTAGCTTGATCTAGTAAGTCCTGGCTTTCTTGATCAGTCTCTTCAGAAGATTTGGCAATTTCTTCCAAAGTTCTTTCAGTCTCTTCTAATTTTGTTTTTAATCTCAGTTGTCCATTTGTACCCAATAGTCCAGATGCTGCACCACGGGTAATTAAGCGATTAATTTCATTGCTAACTAAATTCGCTCTCACAGTGGAATTATTATCAAATTTATCGCCGGAAGTATAATACCAAATTGTGCCATCACGAATGATTTCTCCGGCGGCGTTGGGGTTGGGTATGTTTAATTCTCCAGTGGAACTATCAATAGCACTTTGAGTCTCAGATTCTAATGGTTGTAATGTTTCGGTGAGATTATTTCTGAGATAGTTTTGTAAATCTGTGGCGTAGGATTGAAAATCTGTCCAAACTTGACCAATATCTGCCATTGCTGGTAGGATAATTAAGAATGACAGAGGAATAGACAAAAAGATTATTTTTTTCATAGTTTCTACCTAAAAAATGGTGTGCTGATCAAGAATTTTGAGTGCGTCTAATAGAGTTTTACTGATTACGAACACAGATGCACACTGATGAACACAGATGAATTTATATTTGCATTTAAGTTTGTAGTAAGGTTTAGATTTTTTCAGGCTAAAGCCTTTACTACAAACAAGCTATTTAACCGCGTAGTGATGCTACTAGTTGACGTGCAAATACAGAAACTGCTTGATATTTATCTTCGTGTGTTTGCATCGCTTTTTGACGTGCGGATTGTTCTTGGGGATTGTTAGCTACTACTGCTAATTGTTCGTAACCTGGATAGTAGCGACAGAATGTATAAATTCCGTTATCATCTAATAACCATTGGCTATAAACTCCTTCTTTGCGAGGGAAAAAGCTTTCAGTTGCATTGCGGGCAATGACTTCACGGGGATATTTGAGTATACTGGTGAAACTATCAACGGCTACTGGCTGAATTCGTCCAACTAATCGTGTAGTTAAGTTTTGTAAGATTTTTGATGATGCTTTAGATTTGGCAATGGTATCGGGGTCTTGGGCTGATAGTATGACTCTAATTCCAGCTTTGGCACCGTTGGCACAAATTCTTCCTACTAAGTCAGAAATTTGGTCGAATTCAAACAGAATTGGTGCTTCATCAATAAAGAATATAGAAGCAGGACTACTTAAAGCGCGGCGCAATGCTGCGGAATAAGCGCTTAAAGATAGGACTGCTGCGTCTTCATTGTCTGCGAGATTTCGCAAAGCAAAAACCAAAAGTTGTGCGTCGGTGGGAAAACTAGAAGGTGCGGAAATAGCTTTTCCTACCCGACTAGAGAGCCAAAATCGCAAGCGCAACTGAATTTGATTTAAGGCGTCTTCAACTCTACCTGCGATCGATTCTAGTTGTAAATGTTCTGGAGAACAAAAATACAGAAAATCCCTTAATGTTGGGGTTTTTTGCCAAGCTAAACTCCCAAATCCACCAGCGATCGCTTCTTGATATCGTTCTTTAATACCTTCATCAGTAAAGAAGGCTCCTAAAGCTAAGTTTAAAAGCGATCGCACTGTTTGCGATAATAGCTGACTTTCGGTTGATGATCCCAAAACCATTGTCATCAAGGCTGATTCGAGGAAGGCGATATAATCTAACATGCGATCGCGCTGTTGTTCTGGATTCAACAAGCGTAGATCCGGCTGTTCAAATAAGTTATTTGATTGTTTGGAAATATCAAAATACGCTCCATTCCTCTCCATAAAATGTGTATAGTCGGTGAATGTAGACGTACCATCAGGTTTGGGAAAATCTAATGCGACTACAGGAATTTTATAGGCTAATGCTTGAGTTAAAATTCCTGACACTAATACTGATTTCCCAGCACGGGTGGTGGCAAAAAGTGCTAAATTTTTATGTTGGTTGAATAAATCCAGATGGACTGGTGTTCCACCTTCCTCGGCGATTAATTCAAAACCTTGGCGATCGCCTGCTTTAGTTAATACTAAAGGCATTAATCCTGGTACTTCACTTGTTAAATATAACTGACGTCGGTTAAAAGGTCTTGCCAATAAACTTTCCCAGACTATCGGTAGAGTTTGCAACCAGATTTTCCAAGAGTATTCTGTTTCTCTAATTACCCGTGCTGGACGCTGAAAACAGTTTTCGATATATCTTGTCGCTTCATCTAATCTCTCTACACTCGGACGATGCACCAATATAGCTATACCTGCGTAAATAGGTACTGCTCCCTCATACAATTGTTCTTGGGCTGCTACTGATTTTCTTAACTTTAATTGGGCGCTAACATCAATAGTTCTACTTTTTTCCTGTGCTAACAAAGCCGTCATATTTGACTGCTTGAGTACTCGTTGCAGTGTAGTTTTGACTATAGCTGGATTCGCTGCACTTAACTGACAAAAAATCTCTGTGTCTATGACATTTTCTCTAGCTAGCAGTTCCCAAAGATAACGTAACTGAGCAGTTTTACTTGGCCAACCACCGGGTTTTTCAATAAAAGTCATGACGCCAATATATTTATTATTAACGTGAACCCAACGGCGATCGGCAGAAGGAACATCAGACTCAATTAGCAAAGTTGTACTGTGGATATTCTCAATCAGTAATTTGGTACTAGCTAAATCTGAATAAGCTTGTTCATGTAATCCGTTTTCATCTAAAGTTAATAATTGCGGAATTTCTATTGGTTGAGTGTCATTAAATCTTCTCCAAGCTTCTCCCCATAATTCTTCTGTATTTAGAGGTTTAATATCTAACCCCATTTTATTAGATAATATTTGTTCCCAACGACAAAAACCATTTTTATAGGCGTTAGTAATAATTGTTTCCAGGCGTTGATTTTCTACTTCTGCTAAATCACCTTTAAATTTCAACCACCAAGTTTCGCCTTTAGCTAATAATTTTTCTATCCAGTCATCTGTATTTGTAGAATCTGGCTCAATCGTATAAGTAACGTAAATTCGCAAAAACTTTGGCTTGCGAATTCCAGAACGCGTGAGTTCTTGAATCCTTGCTCTTTCGGAAAGCAATAAATATTTAATATCTGGTGATGGAGTTTTTTTGACTAAAGATGCTAACTCTTGTTGTCGCTGTTTATCTGAGCCAAAAGACCCTAAATGCAAGGTCATTTTCTCACCTTCGGGAATATCTTTTAACCCAGCTTCAATATTATTGAGAATAGTATTGATCTGTTCTGATCTTAACGTCGTATGAATTCCTTGACAGTCAAAACCAAAAACAAAACAAAACCGATCTTTTTGGTTTCCTTTCGCCAAAATATAAGCACCGATATCGCGTCCTTCAAGTGAGACACGTAGCATTGTTGCTAGATGTAAAGCGTCTTCAAAGGGCGTGAATCGTGCTTCACTTGTGCCGACGCCGATGCTTTGTTTTCCGATTTTTTGCTTCATGGTTAATTTCCAATAAGCTTTGATAACGAGCAAAGCCTCTAGTCCAAGTGGGAACACCAATAAATTTACTTAAGAAACGCCAACTCCTACCACCAGTTAAGATCCACCAAGTCGCCATTCCCCACCCAATAATTAGCAATGTCCACAACCATTTTTGAAACTCATCTTTGAAGAAACCACCAAAAATTCCATTAATGATGAAGTAGGATACTAAGGCTATTACCGTCCAAGGTAGAACTTGATCAGCAGGAATGGGACCGAGTGAAGGTTGAGCGCCTAAAATTTGATTTACTGGTCGAAATTCTTTATCTGGTTCTTGAGACATGACGAATTTCTCAGCGATTTTTCATCTTAATTTGAGATGAATTAATTATTGTTGATTATTACTATTGGAGTCACCAATGACAAAGGCAGTAAGGACATCAGCGATAGTAACTGCTACAACAACTAATAAAGGAGTTCTAGCAACACTTTGCCAGTCTTCATCTTTACGAACTGCATTAATCACACCAATCAAAGAAACAGCTATATATAGCAAGTAAAGAGCGCGTAGCACATTAAATACTAAACTAACTGCTGCTTGAGTATTGTTGCCTGTATCTGCACCTTGTGTGAGAGTATTTTTAAAGAAATCTTCTGCTTTTTTAAAAAATTGTGCTTGTGCTGGTTCTGCGAAATAGTCTAACCAGAACAAACTGAAAATTAAAGCGACCCCTAATATTTGCAGCAAGATAATGTATCGCTTTGGTAGATTTACCTCGTGTCCAATTTTATGAATGATAACTGCGACGAAACTACCAAAAACTAAACAAAAAAGTAGAATAGGACTTTTGAGACTTATAACACTTAAAAATACAGCGCAAGCAATTATAAATGGAACAGATTCTAATAATTTAATCCGCCATAATTCCAAAATACTAATCAGTTTATAGGGTATAACTGCTGCCTTTTTATCAAAAAGTCTCAAAAACTTTCTCTGATGAGAAATTTGCCTAGACATTCGTAAATTTCCTTTTTGTGCATTACAACTAAGTTCTTGTCTTCGATATCACAATTTAACATAAATCAACATTTAAATTAAAATTTTCTCAAATTCAAAGTAAAGTATTATACATTTTATTTTAATATTGGCTGAATAAACACAATTTATTTAATGAATTTTTGAAAATAGACTCAGAACTATTATGGTTCCACAAAATATTTTTCTAATTTAGTAATTAATCACCTGAACTTAGCATTTGGGAAGTTTAACAGACTTTGTGCAGGAGTTGAGCAAAGGATAGTTTTTCCTTTCCTTTTTGCTGTATAGCATGTCTGAGTATGCAAAAATCAGGTGTTAAGTACACAAACAAAATTAATTACATAAGCTGTTCAGCATTTAAATCGAGCGAGCAATCTCGACACAGTAAGCAGTATAGCTCTCAAAAATCCTAGTTTAAATGCACATCAGCTTATTCTTTCTGCTGTTCCTCGTTAAGAGTTCCCTAACCTCCACTTGTAGCTTTAATTTTGCCTAACCACTTAGGATTGTGGATTAAATAACCTATGGTCTTCTTTGTATTGTCGCTGATTAACATTTATTAAAATCATGTAAATTCTCGAAATGTAAAAATAATTGCTTATTTAACGAGCGCTTCACTTGAATTTAACCGCCACTTGATAGATTTCACCTCAAAAGAGTGAAATTGCAAGGATTAAGAGCAAGTGTCTTTCTCACGACGTAAGTTTATATCTCTGGCTGGTGTAACTGCTGCTAGTGTAACAGTGGTTTCTCCGCTAGAAGCTTTCTATGCTAGAGTTGCCCGTGGTCAAACCAGAAGAGGTATTGGTTATGGCGCGCTTAAACCCAAGTTACCTGTGAACTACACAGAACTAACTAGTACTGTCATTGGTGATCTTAGTCGTATTCCTCTGTTGGAACTTCCACCAGGCTTTAATTACACCGCGATCTCAATTGTCGGTCAGACTATGAGTGATGGTAATCCCGTTCCAGGTGATCATGATGGCATGGCAACTTTTGTTGGCCCTAGAGGTACCACTATCCTGATTCGGAACCATGAATTAGACGCGAATGAGAATGAATTTGGTAATACTAGTGGAGTCATTGCACCACCACAGAAGAAGTATGACCAAATTAATGCAGGTGGTACTACTACTCTTGTAGTTGGGCCAGCGCGTCGATTGATTAGAGATTATGCTTCTTTAGCTGGCACAATTCGTAACTGTGCTGGAGGCCCAACACCTTGGGGAACCTGGATCAGTTGCGAAGAAACCTTCAACAGGGGTGATGTGGGTGTTGTGCGTCATGGTTACAACTTTGAAGTTCCTGCTAATGTGGAGATCGGTTTGGCAGATCCCATACCTCTCAAAGCCATGGGACGTTTTAGTCATGAAGCTGTAGCTGTAGATCCAAAAACTGGTTACATTTACGAAACAGAAGATCGTGGAGATAGCTGCTTTTACCGTTTTGTTCCAAGTGTAGGTAAAGTAAATGCACCTGGACAATTAGCCCAAGGTGGTAAGCTTTATGCTTTAAAAGTTGTAGATAAGCCCACCCTCAACACCACAAATAATCCCAATAATGGTGGTTCTATCGGTTTAGTTTCCGTTGGTGTACCACTCAAAGTAGAGTGGGTTCCCATTGATAATCCTGATCCTGATGTCGAGAACAAAGCACAGGGATTAGGAGTCCGCTACGAAGCCCAGTCTAAAGGCGCGGCAATTTTCTACCGGGGTGAAGGTGCCTGGTATGCTAAGGGTTTAATTTATTTCACTGCAACTCAAGGTGGCCCACCTGCTGTGGATAGTACGGTAGGTAATGGTCAGGTTTGGGCTTATGATCCTGCGGCAGAAACAATTACATTACTTGTTGAGGCTGAACCGAGTGGTGAACTACTTGATGAGCCTGACAATATTACTGTAGCTCCCTTTGGAGATCTCTTCCTCTGCGAAGATGGCGGTGGTGAACAATTTGTTGTTGGTGTTGATACTAAGGGAGAACTTTACCAGTTTGCGCGTAATGCCTACAACGAAAGCGAGTTTGCTGGAGCATGTTTTTCTCCTGATGGTCAGACGTTGTTTGTCAACATGCAAAGTCCTGGTATCACGTATTGCATTTGGGGACCTTGGTTACGTAAAGGTTAAATAGTTTATACAGCTATTCCCTGTTCCCTTGAAAAAGTTTGGGCGATCGCATACTTATCTACTTGTTAAAAAATGAAAACTCGACTCAGTCGGCGTTTGTTTTTGGCTCTTAGTACGATCAGTGCCAGTCTAGTTATAGGGTCTAAATGGCTGAAACCAGCTCTGGCAACATTTGCTACTGAGCAAGACGATACGGTTCAATCAGGAGATGTAACTGACACTAGTGTGATCATCTGGGCGCGTAACCATGCTGAAACCAATGCTCGGCTTTTGGTTGAAATATATACATCGCGTCGGTTCCGAAGATTAGTATTAGTACAGACTGTGAAAGGGCCAGAAGTGGGTGCGAACACAGACTACACTGGCAAAGTTGATATTTCACGGTTGCGTCCTCACCAAACTTATTACTATCGGGTGCTTTGGGAAGATAGTCAGAACAAAACCCAAAAAGGTGGAGTAGGTATTTTTCACACCGCACCCACTCCTGTTCAAACCCGTCCAGTCCGGTTTGTCTGGTTAGCAGATTTAGCTGGTCAAGGCTGGGGTCGTAACCCCGACTTAGAGATCACTACTGCTGAAGGTGATGTCATTAAGGGAGGATACGTCGCCTTTGAGGTGATGCGTAAGTTTGAGCCAGATTTTGCTGTATTTGTTGGCGACACTATCTACGCTGACAACGAGATTCCCACCCAAAAAGACATCCCTGTCGAAGTTGGGGGCGGAACTTGGGTGAATAATCCAACCAAAGATTTTAAAGCAGTCTCTTTGGAAGAATTTCGGGAAAACTGGAAGTATAACCTGGGAGACGAAAAATTCCGACGTTTTTTGGCACAAACTCCTGTTTATGTCCAATGGGATGACCACGAAGCCGTCAACAACTGGTATCCAGGCGAAATTTTAACAGAAGCACCTTATAATGGACTGTCTGCTGATGTTCTCGCCCAGAGAGCCAAGCAAGCATTGTTTGAATATAATCCCATTCGCGGTGAGAAGATTTACCGCAAGTATCAATATGGTAAGCATCTAGAACTGTTTTTGTTGGATGAGCGCTCTTATAGAGGACCGAATCCTGAAAACAACAATCCTAATGGGATTGAGATGCTGGGACAGGAACAATTTGCATGGTTGAAAAAAAGTTTAAAGGCTTCCCAAGCAACTTGGAAAGTCATTTCATCAGATGATCCCTTTTCTCTCGTCACAGGCGGAACAAGCGATCGCGATGCTTGGGGTCAAGGTTCACTAGAAGTTTTGGGTAGAGAAGTCCAATTGAGCCAATTGCTGCAATTTATCAAAAATGAGGGGATCAAGAATGTCGTTGTAATTACGGCAGATGTACACTACGCAGCAGCAATTTCCTATGAACCGGAACGGGCTGTCTTTAAAGACTTTAATCCTTTCTGGGAGTTTGTCGTTGGCCCAATTCACGCAGGCGCTTTTGGTCAAAATGAACTCGATCCTAGTTTTGGCCCTAAATATGAATACGTAAGAGCGCCGCAAACTGAAACATCTCAACTTCCCCAAAATTTACCACCGCCAAATCTCCATTCCTTTGGCTTGGCAGAGGTGAATTCTCAAGGTCAACTAATAGCACGTATTCACGATATTACTGGTAAGGTTTTGTACGAAAAGGTACTCGAACCCCAGAATTAATCAAAAGGAAGAGTCGGAATCACAATTGTGATTTTAGACGAATTAGACTCTACCTCACTCAAAAGCCTCTACCTCGTCACTGAGAGAATCTATCGATTTTCTCAGTTTTTCTGTTTTGATACACGTTCTGGATTGGTGGCGATCGCACAATTTTGGATTTTAGCATATTGATGATCTCACAAATCTTTAGCTGAAATTTTATAAGATGAGTATTAACTCCTGACTCTTGACCTTTTATGACTGCTATTCGTGAAGAATTTACTACCAATCCCCAAAACAAAGCTAAGGCAAATAATTCAGGAAAACGCATTTTACTTTGGGTGGCGATCGCTTCAGTGATGATTTTCTGTTTATCACCGATTATGTGGCAACTTGTTACCTCTTTTAAGGTAAATCAGGATATTTCCCAGGTGCCTACAGTTTATTTTCCTACACGATTAACACTGGATCATTATATTAATTTATTTAGTCGTCGCCCATTTTGGCGTTACATATTAAACAGTGCATTTGTATCTTTTGTTTCTACAGCCTTCGCTTTAGCAATTGGTGCGCCTGCTGCCTATGCCTTGGCACGGTTACGCCCTCGTGGTAATCAATTGATCTTGGCAAGTATTTTAATCGTGACTTTATTTCCTGGTATTTTATTATTCCAGGGATTGTTAGAAATAGTACAAGGTTTGCATTTGGGTAATAATTATCTAGCACTAATTATTCCTTATACAGCCATTAATTTACCGTTAACTATTTTGGTGTTACGTAGCTTTTTCTTACAATTGCCAAAAGATTTAGAAGATTCTGCCAAAATAGATGGATATAATACCTGGCAAATGCTCATCCAAATTTTATTACCTATGACCATTCCAGCTTTAGTAACAACTGGAATCCTGACGTTTATTTTTGCTTGGAATGAGTTTATTTTTGCCTTGACCTTCATCACTCGTGAAGACATGAAAACCATTCCTGTAGCAGCAGCCCAACTTAGCGGGGCGTCAACATTTGAAATTCCTTACGGCCCAATTGCTGCTGCTACCGTGGTTGGTACATTACCTTTGGTGTTACTAGTTTTATTTTTCCAACGCAAGATTGTTCAAGGTTTAACGGCTGGCGCAGTCAAAGGTTAATGGGGATCGGGGATCGAGGACAACTAATTCAGTTATCAGTGATTCAGTTATCAAATTAAACTGATCACTGTTAACCGATTCATGCCTGATCCTCAATTCCTGACCCCCAATCCCCGTACTCTATGAGAAGCCGCTAACGCGTCTACGCGTAAGCGTCTCCGTAAGGAGAATCCCCAATCCCTAGTATCATGGCAACCCTAGAATTAAAAAATCTAAATAAGACCTACTCACCTAAAGTTGTTCCAGTTAAAGATATCAGTTTAATCGTAGATGACAATGAATTTCTCACTTTGCTGGGGCCTAGTGGCTGTGGTAAGTCTACAACCTTGAGAATGATCGCGGGATTGGAAGAAGTGACTCGCGGTAACATTATTCTTGGGGGAGAAGATATTACCCTGAAGCGTCCAGGCGATCGCAATATGGCGATGGTATTTCAAAGCTATGCCCTTTATCCTCACATGACGGTGTACGAGAACCTCGCCTCTGGACTAAAACTAAAAAAAGTTCCCCGTGCTGAAATTAAGCAGCGACTCGCCGATGTCTCAGCAATTCTAGGCTTAGAAGAATTATTGCAGCGTAAACCTGGCCAATTATCTGGAGGACAAAGACAACGAGTTGCAGTCGGTCGAGCATTGGTACGTCACGCTCAGGTATATTTATTAGATGAACCCTTGAGTAACTTAGATGCACTTTTGAGAGAACGAGTCCGTGCTGATATCAAGCAAATATTTGCTGCCCAAAAAGTACCAGTAGTCTATGTCACCCATGATCAAACAGAAGCGATGACGCTTTCAACTAAAGTTGCAGTCCTCAATAACGGCTATGTGCAGCAACTAGATCCACCTGCACGCATATATAACCATCCAGCAAATTTATTTGTAGCTGGTTTTGTCGGTAGTCCACAGATGAATTTGCTTACTCTACCTTGTCAAGAAGGTTATGCAATGCTGGGTGAGTTTAAAATTTCCTTACCTGATATTCCCACAGTTCCACCGCAAATAGTCTTGGGAATTCGTCCAGAACACATCCGCATTGCCCAAGAAGGAGATACAAATATTATTAAAGGTCGTGTATTTTTAGTAGAAAACCTGGGAATGCACAATTTGGTGAGTGTTAGCGTTGCTGCTCAATCAAAATCTCTGACAGTGCGCGCTTTGTTACCCCCAGATCAAAATATAAGTGACGAAGAGATAACATTAGCATTGCCAAATGAAAATATTCATTGGTTTGATGTAGAGTCGGGAGACGCGCTGGTTAAAAGAGGTGAGTGAGAATTAGGGATCGTGATTTTTCTAACATGGTCGGTATGAGTTTATGGTCTTTCATATAGCTACAAGCCCTAGTATGATTACCATCAAAAAACATTGCCGCAATTATTGCCGTTGTAATAATCTCTGCATCGCTCATCTGTATGCGGCAGTCTTCTTGGTGGGCGATCGCCTTCAATAGGTCGTCGATGATAGCATATATGGCAATTGTTTCATTTAACATATAACCCTCCTAATTTCTCTCTGGAGGGGATTTTATTATGAAGAGTCGCCCTACACGCCAGCGCGAAGCGCTGGCGTAAAGTAACTAGCAACTTGGGTTATTACGCTAACGGTGAGTATCTGTCATCAAGAACTGATAAAGTACGTAGCGAAAGTAAAATCGCGGCTTGTCATCATTCAACCTGTTTTAACGGGTTTCTGCTTTGAGCCTGAATTTTGATTCTAGGCTAACAAGCCGTGATCGAGGAGTTGAGCGGAATCGAATTTAACATGAAACGTAAACACCCAGTATCTTGTCACCACACCTCTTTAATTAGTCTGACTCTCATTTCTAGTTTGATTGCACCTTATCCTGTAACTGCCATACCACTCAAAACACCTGACAAAACAGTAAACTGTGACATGCTTGTTGTCGGTGGTGGACTTTCTGGTGCTGCGACTGCTTACGAAGGTTTACTAGCTGGGAGAACGGTTTGTCTGACAGAAATAACCGATTGGCTGGGAGGACAAATTTCGGCTCAAGGAACTTCGGCACTTGACGAACGACCAACCCAACGCGCAAAGTTATACTACTCTCGTGGTTACTTAGAACTGCGAAAACGAATTGAACGTAAATACGGCAAACTCAACCCTGGTAATTGCTGGGTGAGTGATTCCTGTTTTATGCCCAAAGATGGACATCAAATTTTGAGTTCCATGCTCAAAGATGCAGCAAAACAGGGAAAAGGTAAGTTGCAATGGTTCCCAAATACAGTCATTAAGGAATTAAATATTAGTGCTGACGGGAAAATCATTAATAATGCGATCGCCATCCAACATCAACCAGCACCTAATGCTCCCCCACTTAATACCTTTACCTTATCTCAAAGCATCGAAGACGCCTACACCTATCAAAACTCTTCTCGCTTTACCAAAACTATTATTCGCCTTGCTCCTAAACAAGCACAAAAAGGCAATATCCCTAACTGGTATATAGTAGATGCCAGTGAAACTGGAGAAATAATCGGTCTTGCTGACGTTCCCTATCGTCTAGGTATCGATGCACGTTCGTATCTAGAGCCATCATCTTCTAGTGCAACTAACGATCCCTACTGCACTCAAGGCTTTACTTACACCTTTGCAATGGAGGCAACCAAGCAATCGCAACCGCAAACCATGCCTCCATTCTACATGCAGTATTCCCCCTATTACAGTTATGAATTGTCACGACTGGCAAGCTTTCCTTTAGTATTTACCTACCGCCGCATTTCGAGTTCCAAAAAAGGCGAAGAAACAAAATTTGGTGGTATAACTTTTACGGCTCCGACGACCGGGGACATCTCCATGCAAAACTGGACTTGGGGAAATGACTACCGTCCTGGAACCGCCAAAGACAATCTGATTTACACTCGCGATCAACTCAAAGCTACCGGACAGCTCAAACCAGGTGCTTGGATGGGTGGACTGCGGGTAGAAACCTTGCGTAAAGGTGAGGAAAATGCTCTTGGTTATTATTACTGGTTAACAGCAGGGACTACAGATTCCCAATTAGGAAATGGCGTCAAGAAACAACAGACAAACAATCGCTTTCTTTCCGGGTTAAATTCCCCAATGGGAACAGCACACGGTTTATCAAAATATCCCTATATGCGTGAAGGAAGACGGATTATTGGTCGTCCTAGTTGGGGTGCGCCTCAAGGCTTTAGTATTTGGGAAGTTGATATTTCTCGCCGCAAGTACGATGACCCCTATTATCGGGAAGTGCTTTCACCTGCTGAATATCGTCGTTTACAAGCAACTCTAGCCGGTTTGGAAGCTTTATCAGTTCTTTCAGGTCAAAAGCGTCCAGAAAACGTGGCGCGACGCACTCGTTCTACGGTTTTCCCTGATGGAGTCGGTATTGGACACTATGCGATCGACTTCCATCCTTGTATGGTTAAAAGTCCACCAGAAGCACCCGGAAATCAAGAACGTCCAGGGGAAAGACGTGGTGCAGGCCAAGCTTACCCTTTCCAAATAGCTCTGCGAGCAATGATTCCGCAAAAAATTGATAATTTACTAGTAGGGGGTAAAAGTATCGCTACCAGTCACATTGCAGCAGCAGCCTACCGCGTACACTCCTTTGAATGGTCTGCTGGCGCTGCGGTGGGAACTACAGTCGCTTTCGCTTTGAAAAACAACATTGCACCCTACCAATTAGTAGATGATTTGCCCAAGCCAGAACCGCAATTATTAAAATTGCAACAATTACTTAAGAAAAACGGCAACCCCACCGCTTTCCCCGATACCTCAATTTTCAATCAAAATTGGGAAGATTGGAAGTAATCATTGGTCATTGGTCATTTGTTTAAAGCAAAGGACAAATGACTAGTGACTATGGACTAAACTATTAATTGTAGTGTAGTTTTGTAAAGACCTGTTGGTTAATTAATTTTATGATTACCAGACTTTCAGCAGCTGTTTACGGGATGGCAGCGACACCAACTATAGCTCCTGAACGGTCCACTCAAGTCACCCGTAAGACCTATCCAAATTACAAAGTCATTGTTTTAAATGATGATTTTAATACTTTTCAGCACGTTGCTGAGTGCTTGGTCAAATATATTCCGGGAATGACTGGCGATCGCGCTTGGGATCTCACCAATCAAGTACACTACGAGGGTCAAGCCATTGTCTGGACTGGGCCGCAAGAACCAGCTGAACTTTATCATCAGCAATTACGTCGAGCTGGTTTAACAATGGCTCCTCTGGAAGCAGCGTAAAATTTATGACTAAACCCACCCCAGACTCCCGTAAAGCAACACCTGTTAAAGATGGCAGATTAGTTTGGAATCACTCAACTCATATTCCTGGACTTATTCCCATCCTCGAACGTCTGTGCAAACTAGATGGAATTCAAACCATCACACCAGGACAAATTGGACGTGTAAAAGGTCACAGCCCAAAGTTGCAATTGCGGGTATCTGTACCCATTCGCGGTGGATTTAAATTAATTGCGCGTCACGGTAAAACTGTACAAGAAGTATTTATTTTAACTACTCTCCCACAGCAAGAACTCGAAGAAGCGATCGCAATCACAATGCAAAAGTAGTCATTGGTCATTGGTCAATGGATCAATGGATCAATATTGTTCGGTTAAGAATTTTTCGTCATCATTTACGCATGTAGAGACGTTGCAGTGCAACGTCTCTACAAGGGATTTTGGGCTTATCTGAACCGTATTGAGATTTAAACCTCAACATTCAAACTTTAAGGCTTAATGTTCAAGCCCACATTCCGCACCCACAACTGTCACACCCCAAAGAAACGGATCTATTTAGTACATAAGAACTAATGATTGAGAGAATTGACTAGAATTCATTAAAGGTAAATAGGAATTATTATAATTAACTTCGATATAGTAGTAAACATTTTAGAACAACAAGCTGATGAAGTGTTAAAAGCTGCTACTGCTGATATTCAACAGCAAGCCGAAGAAGCTTTTGTTAAAGTGGCAAGATTTGAACAGGATTTTTGGCAAATGGTTTTTAATGCAAATTAAGTTGTTTGTCATTTGCTATTTGTCATTGGTTATAGTTGGTTTGATTTTCAATCACTTACTTAATTCAATATTCAAAGTTTTCATCGTTGCTTTTCAAATATCATTAAATGTTGCTGCGGTAATAAGTTTTTAGTTTCACACCACGTTAAACCAACTGCTTGCATTTCTTTTTTCACCTGTTTTTGAGTCATTTTATGCAAGCCTTTAATCATAATAAAAGGATTTTCACTCCGGTATTCAACTAACACCACTCTACCGCCTGGTTTTAATGCTTTTACAATTGCTTGCATCACTTCTTGTGGATATTCAAATTCGTGATATGCATCTACCATCAAGGCTAAATCAATACTTGCATTTGGTAAGTTGGGATTGGTGAGAGTTGCTAATATTGATTCAACGTTGGTAACATTTAGGTCTTGCTTGAAAAAGCTAATAATATCTAGCATTTCTGGCTGAATATCTACAGCTAGGACTTTTCCTTGTGGTACTTTGGGAGCGATGCGAAAACTCAAGTAACCAGTACCCGCACCAATATCTGCTACTACGTCTGTAGATTTGAGGCTAAGAGCGTCTACTATTTTACTTGGCTTTTCTTCTGTTTCGCGGCTGGGACGTTCTAGCCAAGCTGCACCAGTATGTCCCATGACTTTAGCTATTTCTCTACCCATGTAGTATTTACCAATACCATCTCGATTATGAGTTTTTCGTTGTTCGTAAACAGGAGAAGAGTTTGTAGCTGCAATAGTTGGCTTGATTGGGTCAAGTAAGCAACCTAGGATAATTACTGTTATAACCAGCATTAATGCAATAAAATTATATTTTTTGTGATAATGCATAGGTGATGAATTCCACTCTGTCAAGCTAGTTTTGAGTGTTTGTAGTAAGCACCAAGCGTGCTTAAAAATTCAGGACATCACAAAGGTAGCGATCGCTCTTTGTTACTGTTGTATTAGTCTGCACCAACGCGCAACCATAGCCTAATAGTATCAGGACTCACGCAACTGGCACATGCGATCGCTAAAACTTAGTACATGCGCATTATTAGAACTGACGTAACTGGTCTAGAGCGATCGCTCCAGTTTTCTTCTCTATTTGAATCTCTTGATTTTGTCTTTTATACTCACCAAATTGCTGAATCAGTTTGGCGACTAAACCAGTCCATCCAGTTTGATGGCTCGCCCCAATTCCGGCTCCATTATCACCATGAAAATATTCATAAAACAGAATCAAATCTCGCCAATGAGGGTCAGTTTGAAACTTTTCAGTTCCACCATAAACAGGTCGTTGACCAGAGGAATTTCTTAAGAAAATTCGGATGAGTCGTTGCGATAGTTCAGATGCAACTTCCCAAAGTGTCAACATTTGACCGGAACCTGTAGGACATTCAACTTTGAAATCGTCTCCCAAATAGTAATGAAATTTTTGCAGAGATTCAATGAGAAGGAAATTCACTGGAAACCAAACAGGTCCGCGCCAGTTAGAATTACCACCGAACAAACCATTACTAGATTCAGCAGGTTCGTAATCCACTCGAAATTGTGAGCCGTTGACATCAAAAATGTAGGGATGTTCAGCATGAAATCGGGAAACAGCTCTTATCCCATAGTCTCCAAAAAACTCACTCTCATCCAACATTTTTTGCAGAATTTGCCGCAATTTATCTCTAGAAACAATCGCTAATAATCTCCTAGCACCTATACCTTTTGTTTCCATACAAGCTACATTTTGACGTAAGTCAGGACGATTTTTAATAAACCATTCTAATCTCTGCTTAAAGCCTGGAAGCAAATTTAATATCTCTGGCTCAATCGTTTCAATTGCAAACAGAGGAATTAGACCTACCATTGATCGGACTTTCAAGGTAATCTGTCGCTCCGGCAAATGTAATATATCATAATAAAATCCATCTTCTTCATTCCACAAGCTATTTTCATCTTCGCCAATATGATTCATTGCATCAGCAATATAAAGGAAATGCTCAAAAAATTTGGTAGCAATGTCTTCATAAACTGGGTTGCTTGTTGCTAGTTCTAAAGCTATTGCTAGCATATTCAAGCAATACATTCCCATCCAACTTGTACCATCAGATTGATCAATATGTCCCCCTGTGGGTAAAGAAGCACTGCGATCAAATACACCAATATTATCTAAACCGAGAAATCCCCCTTGAAAGACGTTATTTCCTTCAGCATCTTTGCGATTTACCCACCAGGTAAAATTTAGCAATAATTTCTGAAAAACCCGCTCTAAAAATTGTCTATCTGCCCGTCCATAAATTTTTTGTTCAATCTTGTAGACACGCCAAGTTGCCCAAGCATGAACAGGAGGATTGACATCACTAAATTTCCATTCATAAGCTGGGATCTGCCCATTAGGATGCATATACCATTCCCGTGTTAAAACATCCAATTGATTCTTAGCAAAATCCGGATCAAGCATCGCCAAAGGAATGCAATGAAATGCTAAATCCCATGCAGCAAACCAGGGATATTCCCATTTATCAGGCATTGAAATAATATCTTCATTATTGAGGTGAAACCATTCACTATTTCTGCCATATTTACGTTCTGTTGGTGGAGTCAGTATAGCAGAATCTCCCTTCAGCCATTTTTCCACATCGTAATAATAAAACTGTTTAGTCCATAGCATTCCGGCAAAGGCTTGGCGCTGTACCCGAAGCATATCTTCGCTGAGTGAAAAAGGAGTAAGGCGTTGATAAAATTCATCTGCTTCTTGGTGGCGTCTAGTAAATATTTCATCAAATTCTTGACTAAAAGGTTCAGTTAAATTATTTGTATTGCTCAATCGTAATCGAATAATTTTGGTTTCACCTGCATTTATAGTTAACAAATAGTGTGCTGCTGCTTTTGTACCGATTTTATCTGGATTAACTGCCTCTTTTCGACCATTGACAATGTAGTCGTTAATGCCATCTTTTACATAAGCATGAGTACTGGGAACTCCAAACAATTTGTCAGAATTTGTCTCATTTTCTATGAATAAAAACTCCGTTTCTCCCTCACAGTACATCCATCTTCTACCTAAAGATTGATGAAAAGCTTCGATAACCTTCACGGAATTGCCTAAATTTGTTTCTTGAAGTTTAGGTTTAGTTTCTTCTTGATTCCAAGACCAAGTATTCCTAAACCAAAGGGTAGGTAATAAATGCAGTGTCTTGACTTCTGACCCTCGGTTAATAACTTGAATTTGAATCAAAATATCTTCAACTGAATTTTTAGCATATTCAACGAACACATCAAAGTAGCGATTTTCATCGAATACGCCTGTATCTAATAATTCAAATTCTGGTTCTTGACGACTACGATTTATATTTTCTGCAACTAGCTGAGAGTAAGGAAATGCTTTGTGGGGATATTTATAAAGCATTTTCATATAGGAATGGGTGGGCGTATTGTCAAGATAAAAGTAATATTCTTTAACATCTTCCCCATGATTTCCTTCACTTCCTGTTAGACCAAAAAATCTTTCTTTGAGAATTGGGTCTTCTCCATTCCAGAGAGTGAGAGCAAAACAAAGCCGTTGATGCTCATCGGAAATTCCTGCTATCCCATCTTCACCCCAGCGATAGACACGAGAACGAGCTTGCTCATGGGTGAAATAGTCCCAAGCAGTACCGTTGGGACTGTAGTCTTCTCGCACCGTTCCCCATTGGCGATCGCTTAAATATGGCCCCCACTTCCGCCATTTTGCTTGATGATTGCGGGCTGCTTCTAATCTGATTTCTTCCTGAGTTGGAGTTGTCATAACACGCACCACCTTTTGCTTTTCAGTCGCTAATTTAAGTTAATTGATTTGCTATCTGAAGTATCGCGTTTTCACCCTAAATAATGCTGAGTTTTTGATGAAAATTTTCTAGTAAAAGCGCTAAAGCAAAATGCAGCATAGACTCAGGAAAAACTCATCTTTTGGTATTGCACATCGCCCGTCTTAAACGTAATACCTCTGCTTTCCACACTTATATTGAGCGATTAGTTATGACGGAGTTGCGGAATTAGGGACACCGCCGCGTTTGTACAATCAAATTGTTCGCCGGGTGGCGATCGCCAAGAAAAACACACCAGCCAAAAATGCTAGCTTGTTTGCTTTAGTAAACGCAGCTATGGCTGATGCTGGCATCTTAGCATGGGAGCAAAAATACTTTCACGATTTCTGGAGACCCGTAGTTGGTATCCGTGAACACGATCAATCTATGGGACCGGAACCAACAGAAGCTGACAACAACATCTCCGACAATTGTGATCCCCTATGGCTACCACTTGGTGCGCCAAACACAAACTCTAGAAAAAAGAACTTTACACCGAACTTTCCAGCCTATCCATCGGGACACGCCACATTTGGTGCTGCTGCGTTGCATATGACGCGACTATTTTATAAAGAAGTTAAGGTTGGAGATAAAAACCCCGACAATTTATTCAATGGACTTGATTTTATCTCTGAAGAATTCAACGGGATTAGCACAGACAACAAAGGCACAGTCAGACCAAGACATCGCCGCAACTTCCCTAAAGGATTATGGCAAATGATTATCGAAAACGGGCGAAGCCGCCTCTATCTGGGTGTTCACTGGATTTTTGATGCTTTTGCAGTCAAAGAGGATGGTACCCCTGATCTGACAAGAACAGACAAAGACGGAAATCCTTTTGGAGGAGTACCACTCGGTATTAATATTGCCGAAGATATTTATCAGGCTGGTGGAGGTAAGGGACCGAAAAAGTCAACTGTATCTCCAAACTCCTAAGCCAAAATGCGACAGAAGCTTGCTTCATTTTTCCAAGCCAAATGCGTTCCCTGTTTTTTTCTTTGTTGCTTGCTCGATTTCTTTGCTCAAAAAATAATTAAGAATAGTTCGTAAAGCAATAATCGCAGCTAGTTTACCAATTTCATCCCACGTTGGGGCGATCGCACTACGCAAAATATCAGCTGCTAATGCAAATTCCAGCGATAGAGTTAGGGATTTACCAAGTGATAGTCGAATTCGCTCTTTGCTATCATCCATGTTTTTGCGGTAGGGAAAATAGAGCATTATGGTTTTAACTGTGGCTTCCAAAGCAGCAAAACCAATGATAATACCAGTTACAAAATCAATTCCTGTTGCTAGCCAGGTAATTAAATTAGTGATTATAGCTTCCATAATGCTTTATTCACTCACTGATACTCTGTTCCCCTTTAACTCCATAAATTACGCAGCCACAGGGGTATTTGCTAGCCTACCATCTTCCATATAAACAATGCGATCGGCTATGTCTAAAATCCGGTTGTCGTGAGTTACTAAAAGAATAGTACAACCCTGCTCTTTTGCTAGCTTCTGCATCAAATTAACTACATCTCGACCAGATTTACTATCTAACGCCGCCGTCGGTTCATCCGCAAGGACAATTTTTGGATGACTTACCAAAGCACGAGCGATCGCCACCCGTTGTTTTTGTCCTCCCGATAAATCATCTGGGTAATAATTTAGACGTTCTTCCAACCCTACCATCTCCAACATTTCGGTAGCGCGGGTATACATTTGTTTTAGAGAAAGTTCATGGTGCAGTTCTAACCCCATCTTGACGTTCTGCACAGCTGTTAAACTACCGTGCAGGTTATGCGCTTGGAAAATATAACCATTACTACGTCGTGCTAGTGTCAGTTGTTTGTCATTTGCACCGCACAGTTCTCTTCCCAAAACCTGCAAACTTCCTTCTTGAGCAGAACGCAATCCACCAACCAAGGTTAGTAAAGTTGTTTTCCCTGAACCAGAAGGGCCTGTCATGAGAATAATTTCGCCAGCGTTAATTTCTAGATTGATATCAAATAACGCTTGTTTGCGAAGTTGTCCTTTACCGAAATAGTGATTGAGATTTTTAACAGAAATAACCATATTTAGTTAGTGGTTACTAAATTAAGTAAATCGGCACAAATAAAGCTAACTCGTTGAGGTCGTCATTTGTTATACTCTGCCTTGAAGCCGAAGAAGGCGCGTCTATGTCATTGGTCATTAGTAAGGGTTTTAGGCTTGTTTACTTTTCGTAACATGGTTAGGTTTATTCCCGCCAACTTACTTAATAACAAACGACAAATGACTATTTAAAACATATCTGCGGGATCAGCAGCTAAGACTTTGCGAGTGGCGATCGCGCCCGAAATCATACACATAAATATTGTCATAATTAGTACTTGAAATGCTCGTGCTAAGGTCATGTATAGTGGCAAATTTGTCGCACTCCGCGTCAGAGCGTAGAGTCCTGTAGATATAGCAAATCCAGGTATAAAGCCTAATAGTGCCATAATAATGGCTTCTTCAAATACCACGCTCAGTAAGTAGCGGCTTTGATAACCCATAGCTCTGAAAGTGGCGTATTCTTTCATATGGGCATTGACATCGGTGGAAAGGACTTGATAGACAATAATTACACCGACTATAAATCCCATTGACACACCCAAGCTGAAGATAAACCCGATTGCAGTATTGGTTTGCCAATAATATTCCTCAAATTTGACAAATTCTTCTTTAGTTAAAACTTTGACATCTTGTTCATTTCCCAGATATTTTTGTAAAGCTATTGCTACTTGTTGCGGATCGTAGCCTGGTTGAACTTGAATTAATCCTAAGTTGACACTCCCGGCTTCTCGTCTGGGAAACATCCGCAAAAAGTTCTGATCACTAGTAATTAAACTGCCATCAGCGATAAAAGAAGCCCCGACTTTAAATAAACCGCTTACGGTAATTGTGCGGCGTTCGATTTCAGTAGTGACTGTTTTACCTTGATCAATTTGAGCGATTACTTCTTGATAATCTCCCCTTGCACCTCGATCAAATAACACGGTATCGGGTAGTTTAATTTTATCCAGTTGGCTATTGACTTCTGGTAAATTAAATGCTGGTACATCTGGATTAAAGCCAATCACCAAAACCATTGTCTCTTTACGAGTTTGGGGATTTTTCCAAGAGATGGTGTTGATGTACATTGGTTCTGCTGACTTTACCCCTGGTACGTCCATTGTTTGGAATAATCGCCGCCGGGTAAATGTGGATAAGTTGGCAATATTACGCGCTTGGGGATTAATTAAAACAATGTCTGCCTCTAAGCTGTTATGCATTCTGGTATTACTACTATATAAGGCAGTTTGGAAGCCTGTTTGCATGAACATCAACAAATCAGCAAAGGCAATACCAGATAATGCGACTAAAAAACGGCTTTTATGGCGGTTGAGTTGTAGCCATCCCAAAGGTGTACGTCGCTGTAATTGTTGAATAAATCCAATCATAATGGTTTTTAAGGATTGGGGAATTGGAATTGGAATTGGAATTGGAAATTGGGGATTGGGGAAGGTAGGGGTCCCCTCTGGGGAACTCGGGGCCCCCTACCTTCCCCAATCCCCTTTCCCCGATCCCTGATCCCCAATCACCGCCTTCACTTGCAAGTTGCTGAATTTAGCTGCTTTTTGGCTAGAGGCTTTGTCTAACTGCACGTGAACTTCTACGACTCTGGCGTCGATGTTGCTGGAGGGATCGCTGTTGATGACGTTTTGTCGCTGGATTTGCCAACCAATTCTTTCTACAGTTGCGTATAATTCACCAGAAATAGAATCACTGTCTAAGCGGACTTTTTGCCCAGGATGCACTTTACTAATATCACTTTGGTAAACTTCTACTACTGCATACATTTGGCCAGTTTGCCCAATTTCGGCGATCCCGTCATCAGATACTAATTCACCAGGACGGGTGTATATTTTGAAAACTTGACCATCTTGGGGCGATCGCACATAAGCTTGTTTTAAGTTGGCTTCTGCTCTTTTGACTGATGCTACGGCTTTATTAACTTCAGCTTGGGCTGCTGCGATATCTGTAGGACGCACTTCGGCGATCCGATTGAGGGTTGCTTTACCTGATTCGATTTGTTTTTGTCCAGATGCTTGGATGCGTGCGAGGTTCGCTTTTGCTTCTGCTATTTGTTCTTGTAAAGATTCTTCAATACGCTTGAGATTTGCTTTTGCTTCTGCTATTTGCTGTTGGGCTGTTTGCAAAGTTAAACGCTTGCTATCTTGGGAAGATGCCGAAATTGCCCCTTCTTGATACAGACTTTGATAACGTTGGTATTCGGCTTGAGCATTATCTAGTTGTGCTTGCAACTGCGCGATTGTTGCTTTTTGTGCTTCTGTTTGTGTGTTTTTTTCTGCCTCTAGACGAGCAATGGTAGCTTGTTGAGCTGTGATTTGTGTTTCTCTTTCTACTTGCAGGCGATCAATCTCTGCTGACTGTGCTGCTATTTCACCTTGCTTTGCGCCTGCTTTGACTTGCAGTAGATTAGCTTCGGCTACTTGCACTGCTTCTTTGGCTTCTTCTAAGGCGGCTGCTAGGCGATCGCGACTGTCTAAAATTGCGACTACTTGCCCTGTTTTGACTGTATCTCCCTCTTTCACCAACAATTGCTCTACCCGACTTCCTTCTGTGGAAGCAGGCGCAGATAGTTTAATTACTTCTCCTTTTGGCTCTAGCCTACCCAAGGCTGTAACTGTTTTTACTTCTGGTATTTGCGCTAGCTGTTGTTGGGCTTTCTGTTGTTCAGCACTCCGGGATTGCTGGATTGCATAAAAACTGATGCTACCTACAGCTAATGTTGCAATTGCTGCGATCGCAATTGAAGGACGAAAAATTGATGGTGGGAGGAAAGAACCCTCTTTGAAGTTTTGTAGCATTGATATCCTCAAAACTAAACTGTTTAGTTTTATGATATTACTAAACTAAACCGAACAGTTTAGTTTTGCAAGTACTATAATAGAAAAAACTAAACTGTATAGTTTAGTCAAATTCCTTGCAGTTTCTTAACAAACACGGCATAGCCTAGATTAGGGAAAAGATTAAGGGTTAAAGGGGAAAGAAAATTTTCATTGCTGATAATCCTGACTTATCCAGAAATCTATTGTTATGTCCGTGTTTCTCTTTTTGAATGTCACTATTTATAGATTTATAGACAATATGTATGGAAAAAATAGGGTATGAGCTGTTGAGGGTGTAAAGATAGAAGGGAGAAAGGTAAAGGCATAAAGGTTAATAACTTGATATTTGTCCCTTTAATCATTGCTATTTCAACCCATATGGTCGTGTGATAAATCACACAACGAGAGCCTGAAAATCTGTTCCCCAATCCCCGATCCCTATTTTCAAACCAGGAGCCACAACGGGGAAATTTCAAAGCCCACATTCCCAAATTGGTACATAGCAGGAATCAGCAAAAAAATGGTACGTGCAAAAGTAAATGAAATGGAGCGTGAGACTTCAGTTGAGAAAGTAGAACAAATTCTTCAAGGAGCAATGCAAGAGTTTCTGATGCATGGCTTCGCTGGTACAAGCATGGATAGAGTTGCATCAGCAGCAGGTGTTTCTAAAGCTACTGTTTACAGCCATTTTGCAGATAAAGAAACATTGTTTAAAGCAATGACTGAGCGGCTAGCTCACAAAAAATATCAGTCGATTTTTGGTAGCGAACCTTTGGAAGGGGAGCCATTGCAAGTTTTGCACCAGATAGGAACTAGAGCTTTAGAGCAGATGAGTACTGACCAAGAACATTGTGCATTTATGCGTGTGTTAATTGGAGAATCTGGCCGTTTTCCAGAATTAGCTCAAGTTTGTGTTAGTTCTATGATCAAACCATCTCTAGAAACTCTCACTCAATATTTAATGTCTTATCCAGAACTGAAAATACGAGATCCAGAGGCAATAGCTAGAATTTTAGTTGGATCTTTAGTACACTTTCATATTACGCAGGAAGTACTGCATGGAGAAAACATTATACCTATGAAAGGCGATCGCATCATTGATACCATCATTGAGTTGATTCAGAAATCCGGTCAATCCACTTGAGTTCTGCTTTTACTATCATTATAAGCTACTCACAAAGAAGGTTTAATGGTTTTCGCAGATGTCTAATTAATATCTATAGCAACTTTAACATTACCTTAAACCCCATTTGGTTATAGATTGGTATGTTCGTTTTGCATGGTTGAATTACCTAGAAACGAATTGATTCATACTACTAATGGGGAGCAATATGAAACTGATGGATGGCGATCGCTTGTTACCAATCCGGTGCAAACGACGGGATTTTCTGTTAGGTGCAGGATTCTTAACTGGATTGGCGGTCGCTAGCCAATGGCGTCCGGTGATAGCACAACTTAAATTTTCTAGCTATCCATTCAGTCTTGGTGTTGCCTCTGGTGATCCATTACCAAATAGTGTAGTGTTATGGACACGTCTAGCGATCGATCCACTCAATGGCGGTGGAATGCGACCAGAAAACATTGTAGTGCGGTGGTCGGTTGCCCTTGATGAAAACATGACCAAGATTGTACGAAATGGGCAAACCTTGGCAACTCCTGAATTAGCACACTCGGTACACGTTGATGTACGTGGATTAGAGCCTGAGCGTTGGTATTGGTATCAATTTAGAGTGGGTAATGAAGTTAGCCCGATTGGACGAACACGCACAGCGCCAGCATTGAATACTTCTATCTCACAACTTAAGTTTGCTTTTGCCTCTTGCCAAGATTGGCAAAATGGCTATTACACAGCTTACAAGCACATGGCGGATGAAGAACTCGATCTAGTGGTGCATTTGGGTGACTATATTTATGAGTATGGAGCAGAACCTGATAAACCACGCCAGCATATTGGTTCTGAAATTGTCACTTTAGAAGACTACCGCAACCGTCACGCCCAGTACAAAACCGACCGAAATCTGCAAGCAGTTCATGCTAGGTTTCCTTGGATTGTTACGTGGGACGATCATGAAGTGGAAAATAACTATGCTGGTTTGATACCAGAAGAAAATCAAAGTCAGGAAGCATTTATAACTCGGCGGGCTTATGCCTATCAAGCTTACTACGAACATATGCCGTTACGCCGCTTTTCCCTACCTAATGGACCCGACATGCAGCTTTATCGGCGGTTTACCTTTGGTGATCTAGCTGAATTTAATGTCTTAGATACCCGTCAGTATCGCACTGTTCAACCTTGTAATGACGGACTCAAGCCCCGTTGCGCTCAAGCTTTTGATCGAGAAGCTACAATGACAGGCAAAGAACAAGAGCAATGGCTGCTAAAAGGTTTAGATCAATCCTCAGCACGCTGGAATGTGATTGCTCAACAAGTTATCTTTGCTGAATACGATTTTGATCCCCGTCCAGATTCAGGAGTATTCAACATGGATCAGTGGGATGGTTACGTAGCTGCACGGAATCGCATTTTAAATTTTTTGGCTCAACGTCAACCTTCTAACCCAGTGGTGATTACTGGAGATATTCATTCTAGTTGGGTATATGACCTCAAAATGGACTTCAAAAATCCCGATTCAGCCACAGTCGGGACTGAGTTCGTGGGAACCTCAATCACATCAGATTTTTCCACCGATTTCATCCCTCCGATCAAAGCTGCTTTAGGTGACAATCCCCACACTAAATTTTTTGATGGTGCTTATCGAGGCTATGTGCGTTGCAACCTCACACGCGATCGCTGGCAAAGTGATTACCGCGTTGTATCAACAATTACTGATGAAAATGCCTCTGTCAGTACCTTAGCTTCGTTTGTAGTTGAAAACGGTAAACCAGGCGCACAAAAAATTTAACTGTCATTGGGAACAAAAGCTTTAACAGAATCAACAAACGCTGACACGAAAATCACAAATGGGTTCATCAATATAACATTTGGGTTCCTCAAAATCATTATTGTGTTACGAAAAGTAAACAAGCCTAAAAGCCTTACCAATGATCAATGACCAATGACAAATGACAAATGACGACCTCAACTAGTTAGCTTTATTTGTGCGGACTACTTTCTTCAAAATTAGCGATAATGTGAAGATATGTTGAAAAGGCTGCTTTGATTAGGCTTTTATGTCTGAACCTGCAATTAAAATTACAGTCAAGTTATTCGCTGCTTACCAAGAAGCTTATGGAGTACCAGAACTAGTACTGGAGTTTCCGAAAAATACACCAGTTGTTGCAGTATGCGATCGCCTAATTACCGAACATCCAGAACTGAGTCAGTGGCGAGATGTCACCAGATTTGGAGTTAACTTGATATTTGTTGAACCCGATACTATCTTGCAAGAGGGTGATGAGGTGGTATTAATTCCTCCAGTGAGTGGTGGTTAACTACACTGCCACCACACCAACTTGGCGCAAAATAAAGAACAGGATGGAGTTGATAATGCTCAGAGCGATCGCTCCTATAATGGCGCTAGCAATTCCCCAACGCAGTCGAAATCCTTCTACTAGCCAAGCTGCTAAACCAAATACAATAATGCTGCCGATCAAAGGAATTAACCCTAAACTGATAACGGCGCTAGTGGTTCTAAACCAAGTAGGGAAAAGACTCCAGAAGCCATTAAAAGCACCGATAATTGCTCCTGAAATCAGAGCAATCCAGGGACTGTCTATCTCAACACCTGTAGGTAGCTTTGAGATAATTAACAAACTAATTGCAATTACTACAACAGAAATGATAAAACCAGCCATTGATACACCTCAGTATAAAATTGGGATTATCAACTGTAGACTTCGTAGCGTTAGTTAAGCAAAAGGATAAAAGTCATCCTCTAACAGGATTTTGGATTTTGGATTGACCCCCTAGCCCCCATTCCCACAATTTGGGGGAATGGGAGAGGGACTTGTACCATCAAGGAATGATTGATTATGAGCGATCGCCATTAGCACAGAAATTATTTTTTCACCTTTATAGTATTGTTTCAAGGGCAAATAAGCTAGTTAAGTAAATTAATTTATTTTTTGTATTCAGAGTTTTTGTTTTCTCTCTAGGATTTATAAATTATTCGTGAACACCAAGATCATCGATTTATTCAATAAATCAATGATCTGGCCTCTTAATTTTCAATTCCGCAGCGATCGCTATTGCTCTTAACTAGCACATTTTATAACCCTTATATAGCAAAGCTTTTAGCCTTCCATCGAGAAATGTGCTAGTTTCGTTCGTTGCGGGAGCGGAAAAAGCGCCCTTGAGCGCTCATATCTTGTACCTACCCCATATCCCGCCAGAGAATAAATTTCTTTGGCTGCAATAGCAATTTAAATTAAGGATTTGTAGTAAGAATGCGCGTGCTTAAAAAATAAGGACTTAAGTCCTTACTACAAACTTAAACTTGACACAGTACTAGTTGCTAGGTAAGTTTGAAAAATTGGGATGCTCGTTTCAGCTAACCCATACCCAAAATACAACCACTGCGAGGAGGAACATTTAAGATTAATTGTTTCGTTTCTCCCTGATTGTGCCACTCAATCTCAGCATTACCATATAAAAGTTTGTTGGGTTGGCTATGCAAGTTAATATCTATATTCGCATTTGCCGATGCAGTACCAGAATTGATTGCTACTATGATTTCCTTCTGATTTAAACTACGGGCAAATACGTAAATTTGACCAAAAGCATGTAAAACTTGGTAATTTCCTATACGCAAGCAGGGATAAGCATGGCGGAGGGTAATTAATTGGCGGTGCGTGTCGAGAATTTCTCGATTCCAATCTGCTTCAAGAGGAAAACCACGCCGAGAATCGGGATCAAGACGACCTGGTAAACCCACTTCATCACCATAATAGATACTACTAGCACCAGGAAAAGTCAGTAATAGTAGAGTCGCTAATTTGACGCTGGGAATATCTCCTCCAGCAATAGAAATCAACCTAGCAGTATCGTGACTTGCTAGCAAGTTTAATTGAGTGAGTTGAATTTCCCAAGGGTAAAGTTGCAGCAGTTTCTGGATTTTGGTAGCGTATTCAGCTGCAAATAACGGTGGATACGGATGATAGGAACGATCTTGTACTTGTTCGATATCGACGCGATCGCCTGCGGTAAATGCAATTGTTGGTGCAGCAAATAAATAATTCATCACGCCGTCGAACTGTGTACCATCCAACCATTCGCGAGAATCTCCCCAAACTTCGCCCACAATGTAAGCTTCTGGATTAATTGCTTTGACGCGATCGCGAAACTCTTGCCAAAAACCAGGAGTTTTAATTTCAAACGGTACATCTAACCGCCAACCATCAATGCCAAATTTAATCCAATATTCGGCAATTTCCATGATGTACTCACGTACTTCTGGGTTGTTGTGGTTAAATACTGGTAGCGCCCGATTGTCAGCCCAACTTACATAGTTAGCACTAAATTCGCCGTTGTAGGGAGAAAGAGGCCAGCCCTCAATTTTAAACCAATCCACCCAAGGAGAATAGGGGCCATTTTCCAAAATATCGTGAAAAAAGAAAAAACCACGACTGGAATGATTAAACACTCCATCTAAAACTATTTTGATATTGCGAGCATGGGCTGCATCTAGCAATTCTTTAAAAGCCGGATTACCGCCCAACATCGGATCAACTTGATAATAATCGTGGGTATGATAACGGTGATTACTTGCAGATTGGAAAATCGGTGTAAAGTAAATAGCATTAATTCCCAAATCTTGGATGTAATCTAACTGTTCTAATACACCCCACAAATCTCCTCCTTTATAACCTTGGAGTGTAGGTATAGCATCCCAATCTTCCCAACTCGCATTACGTAACAAGCGCTTGCGTGGTTGCTTGCTTCTGGCAAAGCGATCAGGAAAAATTTGATAGAAAACAGCATGTTTAACCCAGTCTGGTGTGCAAATATCCATGTGTTGCCCTCTTTGTTTCGTTCCCATCGCGATCGTTGCAGATACTGGGTTAATTGTGTCTCACACCTGTGGTAGAAAAATTTTAAACAGGATATGAGATGTCTAAGTCGTCTACATATTTTGTCTACTCAACAAGTTGTCGTTAGATCACAACAAGCTGTAGTAATAACACGATAATTTGACACATATACTCAGAAACTTTCGCACGAAGAATGATCGCACTTCTGTATTTATAAGCGTTGTTATTTGCAGAACATAGATCTCCGACTTTTTGTAAAAGTCGGAGATCTGAGATACATAAATACTATTGATTTGATCAGGGAAATCTAAGGAAATAGTTAAGATATTTAACAGACGGTTATTGTACAAATAAATAAAAATCATTGTGCAAGTAATATTTATATCAATAAATTAGCCAAAGTTACCTATAGATGCTTAACTAAGTATATACTAATCAAATCGTATATATAAGGAAGACTAAGGGTAAATTGCTCTCAAGGAGTTAAAAAAAATATTTATTTACGTAAAAATTTATACTTTTATTTTCTAAAATTTTTTTGATTAAACTCATTTAGACTTAAAAAGATTAAATTTAAACTGTTAATAGATGGCTAATAGAGTTACAATAAACTGGTATAAACCAGTTTTTTTCCCAAGAATAAAAATAATGCAAATCTTAAATTTTGAACAAAATCATCTATTGCGAGATCACACAGCACATTCAGCAACTACTTCTATTCGTGGCATTGTAAAACAACTTGGCGCTTTTTTGACCACGGTCATATATATCACTTTAACCTGTGCGATTTTATATAAGTACTCCTCCACGTAGACTGTGCTGGTATAACTGCGAGTGTAAGATAATTTTGTGTTTGTTATTGAAATTCCCTTGTTGACAAAAGGCTTCAAAAACCAAGGCTAGAGATTTTTTACTATCAAAAATTAGCAAGTATAGGATTGTCTAGTTAGCGCATGGAAAGATCTAAAGCTACACGCAGACGGGGAGTTATGCTAACCTCCGCAGGAATGAAGCGGCTGCAAGCAGCGATTTTAAGAGTGGAAAAAGCAGAGAATAATGGTAATCGCTTCAGTTTAGATCAGTTAAGCGATCGCATTAAAATTTCTACTAAAACGTTGACTCGGTTGTGGTCGTCGAATGCGAGTGTAGATCGCAAAACCCTCAAACTTTGCTTCAACGCCTTTTATTTGGAGTTACGTCGGGAAGATTACACCATCTTCAGTGAACCGAATTACACTGAAACTTTTCCAGGACTACTAACAAATTTAGACAAAAAAGGCATATATGCGTTTGAATTGCCATCGATTAAAGAACTATATGGACATTCTGAATATAGTTGGTCATATCCAGATGGTCCAGTTCCCCTAGATTCTCCCCTATACATTGAACGTCCACCACTTGAGAAACTAGCTTATCAGGAAATTACCCAACCAGGGTGTGTAATCAGGATTCGCTCTCCCAAAAATATGGGTAAAAGCTCTCTGGTGCTGCGGTTGCTTGCTTTCGCACAAAAGCAGCGATATCACACAGTCAAATTAGATTGCCATCAAATCGATTCGCTGTGCATGATTGACTTAAACCACTTTTTCCGTTTTTTTTGCTGGCGTGTAGCAAAAGAATTAGGTATTAATCCAAATATAGATACTTACTGGGACGAAGAAATGGGTAGAAAACTAAGTTGTAGTTTCTACTTTAAGAACTATTTGCTAAAACAAATCAAACGTCCTGTGGTTCTGGTATTAGAGCAAGCAGATCGCTTTTTTGAACATGCAGAACTAGCCCAAGAGTTTTTCACTTTGTTGCGTTCATGGCAAGAGGAAGGACGAAGAGATCCCATCTGGCAAAAACTGAGAATAGTAGTAGTCTACTCTACAGAAGTATGTGTCTCTTTGGATATCAACAGTTCTCCATTTAATATTGGATTACCCTTACGTTTGCCAGAATTTACTGCTGAACAGGTAAAAGAGTTAGCGATAAGACACGGGCTAGACTGGAGTTATGGTGAGGAAGTGACCCGATTGATGTCACTGATAGGAGGACATCCAGCCTTAGTTCGGATTTCTCTGTATAATCTTTGCTCTCAAAAAATTACTCTGGAACAGCTTATACAGGAAGCGATCGCCAACGGTGGTATATACCGCCATCATTTATGGCAACATTGGGCAACCCTACGAGAGCAACCTAGTCTGATGGAGACATATACTAATATTTTGGCGCTTAGGCAAAGTACTTATGTTGATCCTATTGAGATTTATAAGCTTGATAGCTTAGGAATGATTTCCTACGAAGGCGATCGCATCAAACCAAGTTGCGAACTTTACCGCGCCTACTTTGAAAAGCAACTCTCTGCAATTAGTTGATCAATTTTTCTTATTCTTGGTCAATGATAACTCAGATTCTGTTTATTTCTACGGATAATTAGGATTAGTTATCCAGCGAAAAATATCGTAGAGATGTTGCATTGCAACGTCTCTACACGTCTTAATACACACAACATCTTATGAAATACCAGGTTGGTGGAAGTCTGCAAGGTAACGATCCCAATTAGTTAGCTTTATTTGTGCCGATCTACTTATTTCGACCTGCGGAATGTGGGTTTTAAGGCAAATTCGGAGCTTGGATTGTGCAATCTCTTGTATCACACTTATGCTCGTAAAGCTGCTGAATATAATGTTCTTGCCAAGTGAGGGGAACTTCTAACAAAGACTGAGTTCCTGTGATTCCTTGCCCCATAAATATTAGGAGGGCAATACAATTTAAAATAATATGAACCTTACGCCAAAAATTGCTTTTATCCTTATAGATTTCTGGCAAAATTGCTAAAGAAAAAATCATCAAGAAAGCAGCAGTTATCCCATAGTAATAGTGGGAGATGTACCACTGGTCAGTTTTACGATAGATACCATCCTGAGAACCTAGCACCACTAAACCGATTCCCGTTAATGTAGCAAATATTGCACGCCAGTTTCGTTCCTTTGCTTTATAGAGTAGAACTATCGAACCAATAGTAGCAGCAAATAATAGTACGATAAAGATAACTTGGAAGCGTGCTTTCGTCCAAATCTGATTGTCTAAAATATTACCAAATATATCATTAGCTAGAGCTAGTATAACAATACCCACTACTGCTCCCGTTAGCCAGCGACCTAACTGAACATGTTCCTGTCCTGCAACTGGGGGAATTTTACTCTTACCCGTTGCTTTAGTTTCAAGTCGGCGCTGACGAGTTTGTAAAGCGCGATTGAGGACGATACCAATTAAAGGGAAAACCACAATTACAGCGATCGCTGGATGCAACAGCAAAATCGCATCTCTGAATTCCATAGCAAACCTCTGTTGTGAAAATAGGGATTGGGGATTTGGGGATTGGGAATAGATTTGTTGGTGGTTAGTGGTTGTTAATTGGTTGTTCACCACTTCTCCACCACCTGAAATTATTTAACTTCGTTAGGTGCAAACGCAGTTATTTTACCTTTCTTAACTGCAACTATCACGTCATAGGTTGCACAATAGACATCTCCGACAACTATCAAAGCCTTTATGTGACTAGCTCTTAGGGTGCAAATGCAAGCATTGCGATTCAGCTAGTCTATACGAATAAATAAGGGTTTGAGATAATTCTTGTAGAGAACA
>JAESGT010000056.1_pt1 | contig 44494 bp, 40 predicted proteins | sample 9266261 | NCBI WGS metagenome assembly JAESGT01 (sample SAMN15741584, study PRJNA653494) | algae metagenome | isolation source: Pelatocladus maniniholoensis HA4357-MV3 and co-occurring heterotrophs from... | place: USA: Maniniholo cave near Haena, Hawaii | collected 2009-07-28 | reverse complement strand
TCAATTGAAGAGCTAGAATATTTATTACATCAGCTTTTAAATGAAGGAGAGTTAATTATTAAATGGGGGCGAAAACTCAAAAATAAAGGCGACGCTGTCATCACAATTTAAATGCATAACAGCTTAGTACCTCCAAATGGCACATAAAAAATAAAAGCAAACAAAGCTTGGCGGGGATATTTGTAGGCGAGTGACATGACTATAATCCCCATTACTGCTGGAACTGCTGCTTTAATTCCAACTACTAAAAAAAGAATAAAGCCAAGAAATAAACCGCCACCAATTGCAGGAGTCAGTATATTAATTAGTTCTTGACGCGCCTGTGCTGCTTTGCGCTTTTGAGCTAAACGTTCTTTGAGGGTAAGGGTGGGAGTTTCCTGTTTTTTCTGCTTCTTAGTTTTTTTATTTTTCCGGGATTTGAGCTTTGATTTCGGCATGATTTGTTATCAATAAGCCTTTTGAATAGCCAATCATAGCCTTGGAAAGAATCAAATGTAAATAAATATACTGGTATAGGAATCATTAGATGAACCTCTTATAAGGGGTTGAGAAGCGGTTTCTACTTTAGTTGGTGAGAACCGCTTCTCTTATTTCATTATTTCCTAGTTAGTTGCGCTTTTCAGTAGGCGTAGTTAAATAACTTGTAAAATGTAGTAGTATATTGCTATGGATATGAAGCAGTTAAGAGAAAAAGTTGGTTTGAGGACAGTAGACATAGCATCAAAACTAGGAATTGCTGAGTCTACTGTTCGCAATTGGGACAGTGGTAGACATTCTCCTAGATTGTCTATTGAAGAGATTCCTAAATTCTTGGAGGTGTATCAATGTAGTCTTGAAGAAGCGATCGCTGCTGCAAAAGAAAGTAGAAGGAAGTTTGATGAAGCTAATTCCTGATTTAATCTTTTGTAAGCCGATGCATTCGTAATGTAAGCCCATACATTCGTAATGTAAGCCGATGCATTCGTAATGTAAGCCGATGCATTCGTAATGTAAGCCGATGCATTCGTAATGTAAGCCGATGCATTCGTAATGTAAGCCGATGCATTCGTAATGTAATTGGTTTTTAAGCCAATACGGTTGGTGTTAAGGATTTTTAGTACAGAAAATTGGTGTGTACCAGACACGAAATTACCCTGTGGGATCTTGCTACGCGTCTCTACTCTACTGAACCGTATTGGTTTATAGTAAGCACTTTATATCTACTTTCGTCTGGACGTTGGACAATCATTTACACAAAAAACCGACTCACAGCACAACTAAAACCAGGTAACAATGGTGAACTCAATTCATCATTATCTAACAACGTTACCATCAACTTTAAAATTCCACTTTGGCGCCGATAAACTTCAACTTGTTGCAATCGCCAATCTGCAATCCAATATTCCTTCACTCCCCGTTTAGTTTTTTACCGTTTAAAGTATAATTCGACTTTTAACTTTTGCTTTGGTAGGTATTTTAAGTGCTACAGGAGTTGATGAAAGCATTTGCATTCGCTCCAAGACTTGCAAACTACTAAAAGCTGCTTCTCGGATTGCTGCTTCTTCTTCATGACAAAGCAGTAGTCTTAAACATTGATCAATATTTTGTAACTCTGAAGCATCAATTCGATTGTTAGTGATTAATTTTGTTAGCAGACGTATAGCGATTAAACGCTTGAGAGGATCTTTTTCGGTGAGATTAGTTAATAAATTATCTAACTGATTTTCATCTCTATTTCCGTAAAGGCTGACTATTTGCCATGTCAATAAAAATAATGTTATTAGTGTTGCTGAACCTTGCAAAATTACGCCTGCGGCCAGCCAATGGCTATTGGATTCTAACCAAATCACAGTTGCCATGTAAGTGCTGAAGCAAGCCATACCACCACTAATCACGGCTAGAGTCAGCCGACGGTTCGGACTATTTAAAAATTTCTTAATTTCAGACAAGTGTAACTGCCAACGCCATGCTTGCATGGAATAAACAAACATCATTGTCCCCATACCCGCACTACTAGCTAACAGCAGTTTCCAATTCCACAATAGCATCGCCACTACTATAGTCAGAAACCCAAGAGCGCCTCCTGGTCCACGGAAACGTTCTAGAGGTAACTTTTTTGTGGCTCCCGACTTGAACTCTGGAAGCATCCAATCGAGGATCTGGTCAATTAATTGCTGCCAAGAAGAGGAAGCCTGTGCCACGATATCTACCTACTTGATTGTAAATGGTTAATAAATAAGTAATAACCTCTACCAGAATACCTGAAGTAGAGGTCTTGCCAGAGATTTTATCACTGACTTTTATACTTCCGGCCCAATACTGCTTGGTCAAGAGCCAGAAGCTTTAAATCCGTTGAAACTATAGCAGTTCTCGGTTGTGTCCAATACGCACCCCACCCCGGTTTTGCTGATGCAAAACCGGGGTGGGGTTCCGACTGTATTGCAATCAAGTCAGAAGTGCTATAGAACATAACGCTTAAGCTCGATTTCATCCTAATTTCATTTCTAAATGAAACACTAGTGTAAGAGTGCATTTCTCAAAATGAGAAAGTACTTTTGACCACTCGCAATTCCTGACGCTCCATACTCAAGGATTTTTCATGGCGATGTCTTACTCTGTGCGTTCCCAAACACCTACGGCAATTCCTTGTGTTTATGGCACAATTGTTAGCCTGCTGTTTTTAGCAAGTCCCGCAGTTGTTCTGGCTCATAGTGGACATGGAAACGAATTTCATCAAGAAAGTGAAACCACTCAAACTACTAATTCTATTCAAGTTGATGTTGATACAGCCAAACGGCTAGAAATTAAAGTCGAGCCAGTCCAACGTCAACAGCTAGCTCTAGGGATTAAAACCACTGGACAAATTGAAACTCTACCCAGTCAAAAAGTGGAAGTGACTACCCCAATTTCTGGAGCGAAAGTGGTTGAATTGTTAGTGGAACCTGGTGCAGGTGTAACAAAAGGTCAACCCGTTGCTGTTGTTACCAGCCCTGATTTAGTGACATTGCGCGTTGAATCTCAGGAAAAACTTGCTCAAGCTCAAGCTGATTTACAGCAAGCACAAGCTGACTTAAGACTGGCTCAACAAAACTACGATCGCTATCAACAAATAGCCGATTCTGAAATCGCTCAAGCCCAGAGCCAAGTATCATTTGCTCAAGAAAAATACGATAAAGACCAACAGTTAGCTGATACAGGTGCTTTACCCCGACGCAATGCTTTAGAATCCCAAACCCAACTAGCACAAGCAAAAGCCGAACTCACCAAAGCCAAAAGTCGTCGAGACGTGATTCAGGCAGAAAATCAACTCAAACGCGCTCAAGCCGCAGTTAACGTTGCAAAAAGAAATATTCAACTCAGTAATAATATTTATCAAACTCGCCTTCAACAATTGGGTAACAGTGGTAATGCCAAGGGACTGGTGACGGTGACTGCTCCGATTGCTGGTAAAGTTGCAGATAGGGAAGTAACAATTGGTCAAACTTTTGAGGATGCTGGTGGCAAATTGATGACGATTGTCAATGACAGTCGGGTTTTTGCTACAGCGAATATTTATGAAAAAGATTTAGATAAAGTAAGAACAGGTCAACGAGTAAGTGTCAAAGTTGCTTCTGTACCTAAGCGCACTTTTACAGGAAAAATTGCCGTAATTGGGTCAGTAGTAGAAGGTGAAACGCGAGTAATACCCGTAAAAGCTCAAATAAATAATCCAGGCGGAGTCCTCAAACCAGGGATGTTTGCAGAACTAGAAGTCCTAACAGACCAAACCTCAGCACCTAGTTTGGCTATTCCCACCTCAGCTGTAGTTGATGTGAATGATAAAAAACAGGTTTACGTGCAGAATGGTAATGCTTACCAACCTGTTGAAGTTACTTTAGGGCAAAACTCTGGCGACATGGTTGAGGTAAAGACTGGGTTATTCGAGGGAGATTTGATTGTCACCCAGCGCGCACCTCAACTTTATGCTCAATCTCTGCGAGGTGGTAGCAAACCGAAACAAGACGAAGCTAGAGAAACTCCTGCACAGACAAAGATAGAGCCGAAAACACCATACTTATTATGGCTATTGGGAGTAGGGGGAGTAGCCGCAACTGCTACTTTAGGTTTTATGGCTGGCGCTTTCTGGAATGGTCGTCATCACAAATCACAGCAGCTAGTGCTAGTAGATACACCTAAAGTAAAAAGTAAAAAGTAAAAAGTAAAAAGGCAAAAGAAACAAGCAGCACGCATGATCTTAAGTTGAACAAAATATGTTAAATGCTATTCTCAAGTGGTCGATTGTCCAACGTTGGATAGTGGTGTTGGGAGCAATTGTTGTCACTTTTTTGGGTGTGTATAATCTTACCCAAATGCCTTTAGATGTCTTTCCTGATTTTGCCCCACCCCAAGTCGAAATTCAAACTGAAGCTCCAGGACTCGCCCCCGAAGAAGTTGAATCTTTAATTACTTTGCCAATTGAAAGTGCAGTCAATGGTACACCGGGAGTAGAAACTGTGCGTTCTTCCTCGGCGGTTAGCATTTCTGTTGTTAAGGTAATTTTTCAATGGGGAACTAATGTTTATCAAGCCCGCCAGTTAGTCACAGAACGATTGCAACAGGCTGTGCAAAAACTACCAGAGGGCGTGGAAAACCCACAAATTTCTCCAATCTCTTCCCCCATTGGTACAGTTCTGCAATATGCTTTAACTACCGAAACAACTCCCATGATGGAAGTGCGGCGTTTGGTTGACCGAGATATTACCAACCGACTGCTAGCTGTACCGGGTGTTTCTCAGGTGATCGCCTATGGTGGTGATGTCCGCCAGTATCAGGTTTTAGTTGATCCAGCCAAGCTCAAGGCTTTTAATGTCACTTTAGAAGAAGTCACAGCAGCAGCAAGAGGCGCGAATGTCAATGCTGCGGGTGGCTTTTTGATTAATCCTGACCAAGAAATAGTTATTCGTGGAGTCGGACGCATAGATTCAATTGAGCAATTGGGAAATTCTGTAATTACAGCTCGCAATGGTACGCCGATTTTACTAAAAGATATTGCAGATGTGCGAATTGGTGCAGCCCTCAAGCGTGGAGATGGCAGTTTAAACGGTCAAAGGGCGATCGCAGTGATGGTTAACAAGCAACCCCAATATGATACCCCGACTGTCACCAGAGCCATTGAAAAGGCAATGGAAGAGGTCAAAGCTGGCTTACCTAAAGATGTCAAAGTTATCGAAACTTTCCGCCAAAATAATTTTATCGATGCAGCAATTGAAAATGTTACCAGTTCTCTACGCGATGGTATCATCATCGTTTCAATTATCCTGCTGCTATTTTTGATGAACTGGCGCACCGCCGTGATTACCCTTAGCGCTATTCCTTTATCAGTTTTGATTGGGATGATGATTTTGGGCTTGTTTGGTCAGGGTATCAATACTATGACATTAGGAGGATTAGCTGTGGCAATTGGTTCGGTAGTGGATGATTCTATCGTTGATATGGAAAATGCCTACCGGGGTTTGCGAAAAAATCAGCTAGCGGGAACTCCTGTAAATCCTTTCAAAGTTGTTTACGATACCTCTGTAGAAGTCAGAGTTAGTGTAATTTTTTCTACCGTAATTATTGCCGTTGTTTTTGCACCAATTTTCTTCCTTACAGGCGTGGAAGGTCGGATATTTGCACCGATGGGGGTTGCTTACTTGGTGTCAATTTTTGCTTCAACGCTTGTAGCAATGACCCTTTCCCCAGCCTTGTGTGCAATTTTATTAGCAAATCGATCGCTACCAGCAGATGATACTTGGGTGAGTGCTTTATCACAGCGACTCTATCGACCAATCCTGAATTTTTCGATGCGTTTCCCCACAATTATTTTGGCCGTTGCTGGAGCATCTTTAGTTACATCTTTGGTTATTCTCCCAAGTTTAGGACGAGTATTTTTGCCGGAGTTCCAAGAACCATCTTTAGTAAACGCAGTCCTGCTTTATCCAGGAAGTTCTCTAGAAGCAACCAATCAAGTTGGATTTGTGATGCAGGATGCTCTTAAAAATGATCAGCGATTTAAAACGGTGCAGTTACGGGCTGGACGCGCCCCTGGTGATGCGGATGCAGGTGGGGTTAACTTGGGACATTTAGATGTAGAACTAAGTGCAGAGGGATTGAAAGATCGCAAAGGAAGTATTGAGAAGCTGCGAGCAGAATTTGCTAAGATACCGGGAATTGCGCCTAATATTGGTGGGTTTATTTCTCACCGCATGGATGAAGTATTATCTGGGGTAAGGAGTGCGATCGCTATTAAAATTTTCGGTCCCGATTTGCAAGAACTACGCCGTTTGGGGACAGAAGTTCAAGCAGCAGTGAGTAATATTCCCGGACTCGTAGACTTACAACTCGAACCTCAAGTCCCGATTAAACAGTTACAAATTAAATTTAACCGCGAAGCAGCAGCTCGTTATGGCTTAACTGTGGGTAATTTGAGTGAGATGGTAGAAACTGCTTTCAATGGACGAGTAGTATCTCAGGTTCTTAAAGACCAACAACTGTTTGACTTGGTGGTTTGGTTAAAAGAAGATGCTCGTAATAATTTAGATATTATTCGTAATTTATTGGTAGATACCCCCACAGGTCAGAAAATTCCTCTCGCGCAAGTCGCCAGCATAGACTACGGAACTGGCCCCAACACAATTAACCGCGAAAATGTTTCTCGCCTAATTGTTGTGTCTGCAAACGTATCAGGTCGAGATTTAGGTTCTGTAGTAGATGAAATTCAAGCTCAAGTCAAAAACTCAGTACAATTGCCCACAGGCTACTTTATTCAATACGGCGGTCAGTTTGAATCAGAACAACGAGCTACTCAGAATTTACTGGTATTTGGGGGACTGGCAATTGTCGTAATTAGTATATTAATGTACTTTGCCGTTAAATCCGTCGCGGCGATGCTGATGATTATGATTAACTTACCTCTGGCTGTGGTTGGGGGGATATTTTCGATTGCTTTAGGGGGCGGGATCATTTCTGTAGCTTCCCTAGTAGGCTTTATTACCCTTTTTGGCGTAGCAACACGCAACGGCTTGCTGCTAGTAGACAATTACAACAATAAGTTGGCAGAGGGAATGACTCTACGGGAAGTAATTTTTGAGGGATCGATGGAACGCTTAGTAGCTATTTTAATGACAGCTCTGACCTCCGCTTTGGGAATGGTTCCTTTAGTAATTGGTACGGGTGCAGGTAAGGAAATTTTGCAACCTTTGGCGGTAGTAGTACTGGGAGGTTTGTTTACTTCTACTGCTTTAACTTTATTGGTGTTACCTGCTTTATACGCTAAGTTCAGTAAGTTGTTAATGCCAAAACAAATGTCAAGTGTTGAACAAGAAAAGGAAGTTGGGGGAGTATTGGAGTGGTAATTTTTGGTAAAATTTTGCCTCTCCTCCCTGTGTGCATAGATTCAAGCCAACTTCGCCCGTCGTAACATTACGGCGTTAATTGCCACAATCACAGTTGATAAACTCATTAACAATGCTCCCACGGCTGGCGAAAGTAAAATTCCCCAAGTATAAAGCACACCAGCAGCCAGAGGAATAGAAATGACGTTGTAACCTGTTGCCCATACCAGATTTTGAATCATTTTGCTGTAGGTTTTCTGTGCTAAATTAAGGGCTTTAACGGCATCTAAGGGATCATCCTCAATCAATACCAAATCAGCTGACTCGATCGCAACATTAGTCCCTGCACCGATCGCAATCCCAATATTAGCTTCTAAAAGTGCAGCTGCATCGTTAATTCCATCACCAACAAAAGCTGTTGCACCTTCTTGTTTCAATTGTTTGATAATACTAACCTTGTCTTCTGGCAAAACTCGACCATAGTAACGGTCGATACCTAAATCCTCAGCAACTGCACGGGCAACAGCTTCCGCATCTCCGGTAATCATGACTACTTGAATATTTTTTGCTTTTAATTTATTTACCGCTTCTCGCGCCCGTTCCCGCACTTGGTCAGCCATTGAAATTACAGCAACAGCACTTTTATTTGTCATTAAAACTACTGCACTTTCACCGCGTTCGTCTGCTTTATTTAGTCCTTGACGCAGAGATGATGGCAAAGTCAGATTTTGTTCTTCTACCCACTCCGGACGACCAATCCGGTAAGTTTGACCGTTAACTTTACCCTCAACTCCACGACCTGTTACTGTTTTAAAATCAGTCATTTGAGGTAAATGCAGTTGGCGACGTTCTGCGGCTTCCACCACTGCTTTCGCTAAGGGATGTTCAGAAGAAGTTTCCAAAGCAGCGGCTATTGCTAAGGCTTGTTCTTCTGTTAAAGAGTCACTCACAACTCTTTGAACTGCAAAGCGTCCTTCTGTCAGGGTTCCAGTTTTATCGAACGCCATATTTTTAATATCTTTTGCTCGTTCTAAAGCATCTCGATTTCTCACCAAAATTCCATTTTTAGCAGCTAAACCAGTAGAGTTAGCAATTACCAAAGGAATAGCTAAACCGAGGGCATGAGGACAAGTTATAACTAATACGGTCACGCTACGGTTGACAGCAAAAATTAAATCACTAAAAAATAGCCAAGTAAAGAAAGTGAGACTACCAGCAGCGATCGCAATGATAGTTAACCAGTAAGCTGTCCGGTCTGCTAAAACTTGATATCTACTTCTTGAACCCTGCGCCTCTTCTACCAAGCGCATAATCTGATTAATCGTCGTATCGCCACCAATACGAGTAACTTTAACTTTTACCGAACCTTCACCGTTAACCGAACCAGCTACGACTTCATCGCCTTCGTGTTTAGAAACGGGACGAGATTCACCTGTGAGAAAAGATTCATTAATATTGGTGTCTCCCTCAATCACAATCCCATCATTGGGAACCTGCTCACCCGGACGAATTAAAATGATATCTTCTGCTTGAATGTCGCTAACTGCAACATCTTCAACTTTACCGTTAGTAAAGCGATGAGCTTGAGAAGGTACTAATTCTGCCAGATTTTCTAAAGCCCGGCTAGCACCTTGAACAGAAGCCATTTCTATCCAATGTCCCAACAACATAATATCTACTAGGGTTGCTAATTCCCAATAGAAAGGCATTCCCTGCAAACCGAGAGAAACTGCCAAGCTGTAGACAAATGCTACTGTAATTGCCAGCGCAATCAAAGTCATCATCCCAATTTTGCTGTGCAGTTCGTTCCAAGCACCTTTGAGAAATACCCAACCGCCATAAAAATAGATGATGATTGCTAAAACCGGATTAATCCACTCCGAACGGGGAAATGCGATCGCTTCATAATTTAACCAATCTTGTAGTTGGGTGGAAAAATATAAGATGGGTAAAGTTAGAACAAGGCAGATAAAAAAGCGACGTTTGAAAATTTCCGGGCTGTGTCCTGCATGTTTACCATGTCCGGCGTGTCCACCATGTTCTAAGTGTCCGGCATGATTGTGGTGTTCATCACCTTCTCGAACTACGTGGTTATTTCGTGTGTGATGTTGCTTTGTCATTAGCTTACATTTATATCTTGCACTTGAATGTGAAAATAATGAATACGCTGAATTTTTAGTTAAATCTCATCAACTAAAAAATCTTTCCCTTCTGTCGTCTGCCCTCTGCCTCTATTCCATAAGTGTTTTCATAATCTTGATCTCCTCCTTCTGTGTTGTCACAATCTCTGTGCATAGCTCCTGAATACGTGGGTTTGTCAGCGATGATTGCTCGTTTTCTTCTATTTAGGGTTAGGAAAATGTAAGGCAAGCTAAATCAATTATGATTTTTCTCGCGGAGTGTACCCGATCAATTACTAGTAATCACTACTAAGTAAAGCAGTGTGAACTGATAAACAGCTTGCCTTACGGTTGAAGTAAATTAAACTTATGCCACTCCTACAGCAGCGATTTTGCGATATTCTTCTACAGCTTGCCGACAAGCTTTTGCACATTTCTTGCAGTGTTCTGCATCATGCTTCTCACATTCTTTGGCGCAGGCTTCACATATCTCTGCACAAGCACGTACTAAGTGAGGAATAAAACGCGAACCACGTACCATATAAATAGCCACAGTCCGGCAAATTTCTGCACAATCAAGGCAGGTACGAGCGCATTGTGCCATTTCTGCATGACCGATACAGGCTTCAGCACAGTGTTCGCACTCTACTGCACAGTACATCGCAACATCAAAACTAGATTGATATTCTTCGTGAACTAAAAGCATATACACCCCTATTTTCATGATTTGCGCTTTCGTAATTAGAAGAATAGAAAAAGACTTCAAAATAGTGCTTCTAACTATAGGAATAAAAGAATATTTTTAATTTTCTTACTTGTACATATGTTAAATTTCATCTTGATTTCACTTTGATATGCTTATCATAAAAATTTATAAAGCAGTTTTTTAAATTAAAATCAAAATTGTAAAATTGTGCCTGATAGACTCAATCAAAAATCTAGAATAATTGCAAATAATGAATTCTGAAAAAATAAACAGCCATCAGTTTATTACCCTCACTACTGGTGGCGCTGTAAGTGCTTTGGTCGCTAATTGAATCTGGGAAATAGTTACTTCTTCTCAATTCTCAACAACACTAGCAATTGACTGACCTAAGTTGCACAAAAGTAATAATTGTTTATTAGAACTTAACCTCGAAGCTAGTACTCCACCACATTAATTTTGATGAGTCGCAGGTGTTTAGATCCCCAACTTCGCAAAAATTGTCGAGGATCTATAATCCCTCAAGATTAATGTGGAGAAGCACTAGTACTCAAAGCTCAAGTTTGCGATTAGCTGACTGGATAAATCTTTGAGTCCGTTTTCAACGGACTTGTGCTATTAGCCAGAGAATTTATTCTCTGGCGGGATATTAGGTAGCTGCAAAATATAAGCTATCCTGGCTGATTCTACCTGTTTGATAAATTTCATCTCAATTTCATTTCGATTTGTAATACTTGATATTGTCACTAAATTTGCTTACAAAAATGTAATCTACTCGTATAAAATAGTTTCTAACAAATCAGGAGTAATTATAAATACATAAATCCTAACGAAAACTAAGACAAGCAATAGTTTTGCAGATTTTTTTGCTAAAAACTGCGTTTATCACTATCCACATTACAATTAAATTTCTCAAATGAAGAATCATTTAATGCAATATCTGAATCTCAGTTTTGTATTTTTAGCAAGTGTCGGACTAGTTTTTTTAGGTGCTTGTAGTAACAGCAATCAAACAGCTACTACAGATAATAATACTTCTAGTAATACTTCAGTAAGCTCTAACTCTGGTTCTGTATCACCAACTGCTTCTGCTTCACCTGCTGCTAAAACAAATAACGAACATGGTGCATCTAAAGGTGGTCAAGTTGTAGAGACAGGAACTTATCATTTAGAATTTGTTCCTGAAAAAGAAGCAAGTGCAACTCATATGGATTTATACCTGCTAAAAGGTGACAACCATGAAACAGTACCTGACGCGAAAGTAACGGCTCAAGTTCAGCTACCTGATGGAAAACAAAAATCAATTCCCATGACATATGAAGCTAATGGAAAACATTACACAGCAAAGTTAACTGAAAAAGCAACTGGTCAATATCAAGTAAAAGTTATTGCTGATCTTAAAGGTGAAAAAGTAAATGGTAGGTTTACTTTTAATCAATAGACTTATCTTGACATTCTCCGAGTTACAAGATAAAGGTACAGGGATTGCGCCTGAAGAGAGGTAGACTCAAAAATCATTTCGGCAGACTCAAAAATCATTTCGGCAGACTCAAAAATCATTTCGGCAGACTCAAAAATCATTTCGGCAGCCTCAAAAATCATTTCGGCAGACTCAAAAATCATTTCGGCAGACTCAAAAATCATTTCGGTAGACTCAAAAATCATTTCGGCAGACTCAAAAATCATTTCGGTAGACTCAAAAATCATTTCGGCAGACTCAAAAATCATTTCGGCAGCCTCAAAAATCATTTCGGCAGCCTCGTCTTAACCACAGATTACTTATTAAGGGCGATGTCCTGATATTTTAGGATTTCATGCAAATTTCATAATCGAATGGCAGACTAATAGTAAATAACCAAGTTCACCAACAAAATATTCCATTTGACAATCAAACCTGTAAACAAATGAAGAGAATTTTTACTGCACTAGCTATCACTTCAAGTCTTGTTCTCACTCAAGCTTGCGCCTCACAAGTAAAATCTTCACAAACAAGAGAAACATCAACTTCTAATACAAATGCCATTGCGGATGCGAATTCCCACGCAGGTCACAATATGGATCATTCCAAAACATTAGGAACTAAGGAAAACTCTCATGTCGGTCACAATATGGGAAATGACCACAATGAGCATTCAGGTCATTCAAATTTAGAACCTGCAAATGCAATTGCGGAGCTTACACTTCCGACTTCAATTGTTCCTAAAACTCCTGTATCTTTAACAATTGATATCAAAGATAAAAACGGAAAATCAATTGCTAACTTTGACCAATTTCAAGAAAAATTAATGCATTTAATTGTTGTTAGTGATGATTTACAATCTTTTCAACATATTCATCCTACATATAAAAATAATGGACGCTTTGAAGTTCAAACTGATTTTCCTTATCCTAGCAATTACACCCTTTTCAGTGATTACAAAGTAGCGGGAAAAGCAGAACAAGTTTCAATTCTAAAAGCACAAGTTCCAGGACAATCACCAACTACGCCAAAAATTGATTTAGCTACTACTAAAACATTTGGCAACACTAAAGTTAACCTGAAATTACCTCAACCCACAATCAAAGCTGGACAAGAGATTCATGTAATTTTCAATTTACAAGATACCGATACTAATAAATCACCCACAGATTTAAAACCTTATTTAGGAGAAAGAGGACATTTAGTCATCCTCAAGCAGTCATCGCCATTAACACAAGCAGATTATATCCATGCTCATGCGATGAAAAATACTCCAAACGATGAAATTCATTTTATGACCAGTTTTCCGAAAGCTGGAAAATATAAAATGTGGGGACAGTTTAATCGAAATGGCAAAATAATTACTGCTGATTTCTGGATAGATGTGCAATAATCATCTCAAATTTCACCTCGATTTCATCATGACTTGTCATGCTAGTAGATAGAGGGGATATACATACTTCTTTAGTATTGGCTAAAAGTTAGCTATCTAGTTTATTCCAAAAACTGGATGAACATAGGGGTAGTTAAGTATAGCTTTAGTAAATTTAGATGTATTGATTAATCACAGGTTCATTATGCATGGATGAACCTAAAATTTAGCTGTCAAAATTGGAAAAATGAGGAATAAATATGAAAAAATCACTGATTTACACTGCCGCATATACTCTCAGTATAACAGCTTTAATTTCTGTGGGCTATGCAAATGCTAGTGAAAAAGATAGTACTCTTCCCCATATTGATGGAAATGTACAATTTCCTCTCACGCGTTGGGGAATTGGAGGAAATTTTAGACATAGTTTCCGATTACATGTTCCCAAAAATAGTAAAGCTGTTACCCAACTACTAATCAAAATCCCAGAAAATGTAACTGTGAGTAATGACATTAAAAATATTGATATCGTAGATGATAATGAACATAAAATTAATACTAATGTATCTATAAATGGTAAAACCATATTACTAGATTTTACCGAAGCAGTTGCCCCTAATACTAAGTTTGATGTTGACCTTAATAAGATAAAAAGACGAAATATTGGTAATGGTTATGTCTACACTTTTTCAGCTAAAGAGGTTGGCATTGATGCAGTAATTCCTATAGGTATAGCGTGGTTTCGTCTCTATTAAATCAGAAAAGATTTAAACTGATCATTGACAGCCATTGACAGATGTATTTTATGAGAGTGTTACTAGTCGAAGATGAACCCGATTTAGGTAGTGCAATTAAGCGAACTCTCACCCAGCAGAAGTATTTAATTGATTGGGTAGTTGATGGTAATGATGCATGGGCATATTTAGAAAATAGCTGGACACAATACACACTAGCTATTTTTGATTGGATGCTACCAGGAATATCAGGATTAGAGTTGTGCAAGCGACTACGTTACCATAAAAACCCTCTGCCTGTGTTGATGTTGACAGCAAAAGATAGCATGGAAGATAAAGTTGCTGGTTTAGATGCAGGTGCAGATGATTATTTAGTGAAGCCATTTGGTATGGCAGAATTATTAGCGCGGTTGCGTGCTTTGCAAAGGCGATCGCCTCAATTTCAGCCACAGGAATTAACGGTGGGTAAGCTGACTTTGGACTATGGCAATAATATAGTTGTCAGTAAAAATGCTGGAGGAAATAAACAGGAAATTTCCCTGACTAATAAAGAATTCCAGCTACTAGAGTATTTTATGAAACATCCAAACCAAATTATTACTACTGAACAAATTCGCAATCAGCTTTGGGAAGTGAATGCAGAACCTATTAGTAATGTAGTAGCAGCTCAAATACGTTTGTTGCGTCGCAAACTAGTTAACAGTGGCTCTGGAAACACGATTGAAACTTTGCATGGTATGGGATATCGTCTCAATCTTAAGGATGAATCAGAATAAACTGTTTCAATTAACACGCTTGCATTTAGCTCTGTGGTATGCTCTGGTTATGGCCTTGATTTTAAGTGTATGCGGCTTTGGTATCTACAGAGCGATCGCTCATGCTCATTGGGTAACATTAGACCGGGAAATAGAATCAGTTGCGGGAACATTACACGATAGTATTGAACTAAAATTACAACAACCAGGTCGATTAGAACCAGTCATACAAGAGCTTCTACCAAATATCTGTGTGGTAGGAAATAGATGTACTCCAGAGCCATCAAATTTACGACGCCATACTCTAAGCGCGATTAATCAAGGTCACTATTATGTACGTTTTTTTGACAATTCTGGACGTTTGTTTGCTATAGCTGGTTCTGATCCAAAAGCATTGTCATCTGAGTTTAACAAAGAATTATGGCAGACTTTAAAAGACAGTCAAGGTAAGCTTTATCACCAGATTTCTTTGACATTGCATACTCAAAGCAATGATGATTGGGGGTATCTCCAAGTAGGGCGAAGTCTGGAAGATTTTAATAGTTATTTAGATGCAGTGAAACTCACCTTAGCATTAGGTTCACCAATTGTTATCGGTCTAGTTGGTCTTGCTAGTTGGTGGCTAGCAGAATTAGCAATGCAACCAATTTATAAATCTTACAGACAAATTCAGCAATTTACAGCAGATGCTGCACACGAGTTGCGGACACCTTTAGCCGCAACCCAAGCAACTGTGGAATCAGCACTTTTTATACCACAATTAGATCAAACAGAGGCACGGGAAATTCTGCAAAGCATACAACGTCAGAATCAACGACTCACTACTCTGGTGACAGATTTATTACTGCTAACCAGATTAGATCGTCAAACTGTGCCATTGCGACGTGATATTTGCTGTTTAAATGATATTATTGATGACCTAATAGAGGAATTTGCCGCATTGGCGATCGCAGCAGGAGTAACACTGACATCTACACTACGAATATCAGATCCTGTGAATATTGTCGGTAATGGAGATCAGCTTTATCGGCTTTTTTCTAATTTAATTATTAATGCTATTCAATACACACCATCAGGAGGAAAGGTGACAGTTTGTTTAGATCGCAGTGACCATCATGCTGTAATTCAGATAGAAGATACAGGGATTGGTATTCCTCAAGCAGAGTTGTCACGAATTTTTGATCGCTTTTATCGGGTAAATTGCGATCGCTCTCGTACTACTGGCGGTTCTGGATTGGGATTAGCAATTTCGCAAGCAATTGTCCAAGCACACTACGGTAACTTGAATGTACAAAGTGAATTAACTAAAGGTAGTACTTTTACTATTAAGTTACCGTTCAATATCCGCCCACTTAATAGTGTTCGCTCTATTTATTTATAAAAAAGACACACAACAGTCAATACGGTTAATTTTGGGGTTGTAGAGACGCGATATATCGCGTCTCTGGTGGGTTTAAATGCCAATCTATTTCTCTTATCCGAACCTGAAGTACCCCAAGTTGCGCGTCATCTGAAAAATTTTACCGACCGATGCCAATATACTGAAAGCCAGATCTGAGCATCATTTCAGGATCGAGGAAATTACGACCATCAATCATGACGGGGTGGTTCATCAATTTTGCCATCTGAGCATAGTCAAGAGTTCTAAACTGCTGCCATTCAGTGACAATTACTAAAGCATCGCAACCATCGGCTAGTCTTTGTGGATCGGTTTCTACCAATACACCAGAAAGACCATCCCGTAAACCAGATTGGGAAACAATGGGGTCATATGCTTTGACTTTGGCTCCCAATCGATTTAACTGCTCAATCAAGTTAAGTGCTGGGGCGTCACGCATGTCATCGGTATCAGGTTTAAAGGTCAGACCGAGTAGTCCGACTGTTTTACCTTTGAGAATTTTTAGAGCTTGCTGAAGTTTTTCAACAGCAATCAAGCGCTGGCGTTCGTTGACGCTGACTGTGGCTTTGAGTAGTTGGGCTTCGTATCCGTAGTCATCGGCGGTGTGAACCAGTGCTGAGACATCTTTGGGGAAGCAAGAACCACCCCAGCCAATACCAGCATTCAAGAATTTATTTCCGATCCGAGAGTCTAAGCCGATACCTTTGGCTACTTGGGTGACATCAGCGCCAACGCGATCGCAAATGTTTGCAACTTCATTAATAAAACTAATCTTGGTTGCTAAAAAGGCATTAGCAGCATATTTAATCATTTCTGCTGAACTCAAGTCTGTCACCAACACTGGTAATGGAGGTAAAGACTGATCTTCAGCATATTTACGCTCTACAATTGGAGCATATAATTTTTCCATCATCGCGATCGCTTTAGAGCTATTACCACCTAAAACAATGCGATCGGGGTTAAAGGTATCATAAACGGCTGAACCTTCTCGTAAAAACTCTGGGTTACTGACTACATCAAACTGGGCTGTAATTTGTGGTAATTGTTCATCATCATGTCCTCCACCACCACCAGCAGGTACGAGTGTTTTTTGACGTTCAGCAATACCATCTAGAACTATCATCCGTACCCAGTCACCAGAGCCAATCGGGACAGTAGATTTATTGACAATTACTTTATAGCCACCATCAAGGTGAGTACCAATTCCACGAGCAACAGCTTCCACATAACGAGTATCGCTTTCACCAGTCGGTAGAGGTGGTGTTCCAACAGCGATAAACAAAATTTCTCCGTGGCTGACTCCGGCATCAAGATCACTTGTAAACTGGATTTTGCCATTTACAATGGCATTCTGCATAATTTCTGAGAGTCCAGGCTCGAAAATAGGTGATTGCCCAGACTTCATTAGCTTAACTTTTTCTTCGTTATTATCTACGCAAATCACATCATGACCAATGTGAGCCAAGCAAGCTCCTGTTACTAAACCAACGTAACCAGTACCAATAACACAAACACGCATTTTGCTTAATTCCTCACTTTGTTTGGGTTTAAATTTTCAAAAACGAAGTTTTCTGCAAATTTGTCATTTGTCAATAGTTACAGCAGGGAACAGGGAATAGGGAACAGGGAACAGGGTTGAAAGTCTCTTGGTATATGGCTTTGTTTTTAAAATTTGTACTTCATTTACCTGAAATCTGCTGTATTTGTGATTTGTTCAAAGCTATTGGCTATTGACTATTGACTATTAACCATTTTTTATACGTTCGCGGAAATCTTCTACTGTCAGTTTTAACCCTTCTTGTAGTGGAATGGTAGGTTCCCAATTTAACCAAGTCTTCGCTCGATTAATATCGGGACGACGGCGGCGTGGGTCATCAGCAGGTAGTGGCTCAAACTTAATCTGTGCATCAGGATTAACAATATTTTGTACAGCCTGAGCCAGTTCTAAGATTGTGTATTCGTCGGGATTTCCTAAATTAACTGGTCCAATATATTCATTATTCATGAGTCGCATCAGTCCTTCTACTAAGTCTGACACGTAACAAAAACTACGTGTTTGCGATCCTTCTCCGTATACTGTTAATGGAACACTTCGTAATGCTTGAACGACAAAATTACTGACTACCCGACCATCGTTTTCTAACATGCGAGGGCCATATGTATTAAAGATCCGAGCAACTCTAATATCAACTTTGTTTTGTCTGTAATAGTCAAATGCTAAGGTTTCAGCGATACGCTTGCCTTCGTCATAGCATGAACGCAGTCCAATTGGATTCACACTACCCCTGTATTCTTCGTTTTGGGGATGAACTTCTGGATCACCATAAACTTCACTTGTGGAAGCCAACAAAAAGCGCGCTTTCACACGCTTTGCTAACCCCAACATATTCAGCGTACCCATGACGTTGGTTTTTACAGTTTTGACTGGGTTGTACTGATAATGTACTGGGGAAGCTGGACAAGCTAAATGGTAAATTTGATCTACTTCTAAGCGGATTGGTTCGGTGATGTCATGACGAATAAATTCAAAATAAGGATGATCTATCCACTTGAGGATGTTGCGTTTATGACCTGTATAGAGGTTATCTAAGCAAATTACTTCGTGTCCATCAGCTATTAGTCGGTCGATTAAATGTGAGCCAATAAACCCAGCACCGCCCGTCACCAAAATTCTCATAGTTTTCCAGGTATTTACGATATTTTTAGCCGCGATCGCGCTTATGCTTAGAATACCCATAATGGGTATTCAAATACAGCACAAGCTTGTGTACTCACAAAAATATTTTTTGAGCAAATTTTTTGGATGTGAGTATTTATCTTAATTTAATTACTAAACAATTCTTTATGCAAAGTTATCAAACAAATTTTGTAAATACCGAACAATCAATAAGATTTCATGAAATCTTCAAGTAGATAAAGATTTTAAATTAGTTTAGTGGATAGGGGTGTAGCATTTGTACGGGTATCTTTAAATTTAAAACTAAATATATTCATACAAATGCTTCTCCCGTACAGTTGTTAGTGGTGAACACTTCAGAGTTCTTATAATTTAGGACTTTAGTCATTACCGAGAGTTTCTCACACTCATATAAATAAATCGAAGAAGTTCGGATAAGTAAATGTCTACATTACACTTTAACCCCACAATAAATACTATGGTTATTTAAGTATTATCAATTACTTGAATATGAATAATTATTTTTTATAAAGTATCAAGAAATACATCAGACTTCCTACAATAATTACTCAATCTCATGAGCAAACTGGAATGGATATTTTCTTATATCAGTAAATTTCTCATTTTATCTAACAGTTTAATAAACAGCAGAAACTTCCCTATGTTACACGTAAATACGTAGCATAATTTATATGCGATCGCTCTCTATCACCTTATATTTAGTTAATTTTATAAAGATAAAACCAAGAATTAAGTAAAGTTTGTAAAATTTTGGTGTAAAAAACAGTACTGAGTTTAATGGTTAACCTAGCCTTAATACGGTAGCCCAATGCTAAAAATAGTCACATTTTAAATATTAGCAATGGTTCAATTTAGACATTGGCTTTCCGTACTCACCTGCTCGCTCGCTGTAAGTGTTACTGGATATGCAACATCTGCTTATGGTATCTCCCTCAGTGATACCTTAATTATTCCCGGTAGAAGTACTGATTTATATCCCTACGATGGTAATAGTGCCAATCAAAACCGCTTAGGATTTTTCTCAGATTTGTACTATGATCGCACGAATAATGTCTACTACGGTTTGAGCGATCGCGGTCCTGGTGGCGGTGTAATTCCTTACGAAACACGTGTACAAAAATTTTCCCTTGATGTTAACCCAATTACCGGGAAAATTAGAAAATTTAGAATTCTAGAGACAATTGTCTTTAAAAAAGATGGTCAAAGCTTCAATGGCTTGAACCCAGAATTACTCAACAGCAATAAAGCAGTTCTTGGTCAGAGTTTTGATCCAGAGGGGTTTGCAGTCGCTCCCAATGGGAATTTTTACATTTCCGATGAATATGGCCCCTCTGTTTATGAATTCAGTCCCAAGGGTGAATTTATTAGGTCATTTGTGATTCCAGATAATCTAATTCCCAAAGCTGGAAGCACTCTCAACTATGTCGATGGTCGCCCAACGATCACAACTGGACGCCAAGATAATCGGGGTTTTGAAGGACTAACTATTAGCCCAGATGGCAAAAAGTTGTTCGCTATGCTACAAGATCCATTGGTGAATGAAGGCGTAGATAATAATGGCAAGAACGACGGACGCTACAGCCGCAATCTCCGGTTAGTAGAATTTGATACTGCTAGTGGACAGAGTACGGCTCAATACATTTATCAACTAGAAAGCTTAACAGATATCAACGATCGCATTCCTGGTACTGACAATGATTTCGGACAAAATGCCCAAGGCCGAAATATCGGGATCAGTGCCATCACTGCTCTCAATGATCAAGAATTTTTAGTTTTAGAAAGAGATAATCGCGGGTTTGGGGTAGACGCGCTGAATGATTTAGCTGATGATCCCACTGACACCCCTAATCCTGTTGCAAGCAAGCGCGTTTACAAAATTAGCCTTGTCGGTGCAACTGATGTCAGTAACACAAGTCTTACAGGCATAAACACTTTACCACTGGGTGTAAATCCGGTTAGTAAAACTTTGTTTTTTGATGTAGCGCAAACTTTGAATCCTGAAAATCCTGGTGACTGGACAAAGATACCAGAAAAAATGGAAGGCCTGACAATTGGCCCTAAACTCAGAAATGGTTCCTATGCCTTACTAATAGGCACTGATAATGACTATAGCGTCACCCAAAATGATGATGACGTGCAATTCGATGTTTGCAGCAACAAAGATGCTAGCAGTGTTAGCAAGGTAACAATTGACACTTATTGTCCGAGAGGTCAAGGGTTAGTTCCTGGTTTCCTCTATTCATTTAAGGTGAACGCTACGGAACTAGGTAACTTCAATCAAGCGAAAAATCCACCAAAATCAACTACAACTGCTGGGCTAGTTCTACTGGGGTTAGCTGGTGTTTGGTTGAAGCGGCGACACGTTGAATAAGTGTTTTGCACAGCAGATTAACTTGTGAAGGTTGATGGAGAGATGGGGAAATAGGGAAGTATCAAGAGTGGGGAGGTGCTTGAAATAGAAATTCTCCCTTGTCCCCCTTGTCCCCCTTGTCCCCTTCCCTCGATTTTGCTAATATATCCCTTCATCCACAGTAGTCTTGGATTTTGCTCTGACTTTATTAGCACTGCGTTTGAGGGCTGAGAGTCGTCCTTCGTATTTAGAACGTTGACGCTTGCTAGGAGTCATATCAATTAGGGTTTTTAAAGCGCTACCTAAACTTTTATAAGCGTTGGGAAGACTGTATCCAAAACGAGTCGCTAAGGCGATCGCTTTTTCGTCAGCTTCAATAAATTCTCTAAGTTGCTTTTCCCCATTGTTTTTTTGATAAAGTCGCCAGCCAGAAACACCGCACAGTGCTAAGGCTAACAACAGCAATAAAACATCCTGTACCCATAATTCGCCAACAGCACCACCCAAACCGATGGCCAAAGCTGCCATTTCCCAACCATCTTTGGGAATGGTATCATTTTGAATGCGCGCAACTTCATGCCAGAACACTAAATTGCGCTGATCCATTGCCAGCGTATCCCATTTCACCAAGTCAATTTGAATTTCTACTTGATCTTTGCCAATTTCTTCGCAGCGAATTAGGGGTGGATTTACTTCTGTTGTACCTTCAACAGTTACCCAACTTTGCAATTCTGGTGGTAGCAAACCCTTAAGACGCCGGAGTTCACTCATTTCTGCTTTAGCAGAGGAGGTTGCATAAGATGTCATAATATCCAACCCTAGAAAACTTTCAGTATATTGAGCGTATCACTTTGGAGTATAGCTATTTCATTACTCATTCGGCTGATTCGTTCGGAAAACTCCCCCGCTTTTTACGGGCTTCCATTGCTTTCTCCAAAAGGTCTAGCAATCCTGGTGCTTCTTGTTGAATACTTAATAAAATTCTTTCTCCTAGTTCTACATTACCTGGATCATGACCTGTTTCCATCACCTCTTGCAAACGAGGTATGGCGACATTATCAACAAGCTGAATTAAGCCACTCAAACAACGGTTAAATTGTTTTTCTGTGAGAATCGAATCTTCCAAAGGGAACTCGATAATGGCACGAATTTCACCATCGGAAGGATCATACTCCCATTGCAGCATTTTGGTTTCCCAGGATATTGCTAGCATTGTTTGGAGAATGGCTGCTTTATGGGGATGATCTTGCACTCCTGCCAAAACCTGTGGTGCAAATAGCCGAAAAAACTTCCCATCCTCATCTAATTGGACAACAATGAGAAAGTCATCGACATTATCACTTTCTACTCCTGTGATAATACGGTCTTCTTCTTCATCTACACGATAATCCCAACCAAGGTTATCTAAGTAATTGCCAATCTCTACCAGATCAACAGCCATAAAAGCCTCATTGTAAACGGTAAAACCGCTGTTATCAGACCTAGTGTAACCTGCTAGCAGCATGGGTATAGCGTGGAAACGCTACGTTTTATATTATGTTTAACTGTTAATTAAATTACAGTTAATTTCTATAAAGAGAATATATCATTTTGAATTTACATCTGAATATCCAGCAATTTCAATTGTGGGTAAACCAGGCAAAACGCTTGATTTTTCCAACCCTCATTAGCAAATTTAGTTTACCCTATCTCTTAATTACCTGTTCCCTATTTCAAGTTAGTTATTTTTATTAGTATTTAAGCGCTACTACGAACATTTTTAAACATTCCATTTTCCACTTGATTAATTGCTGACATAATTCCATTTTCGGGATTATCTAGCAATGATAATTTGACTTGTTGTAAATAATCACTAATTGCATCTCTTAAGATGGGTTTCTCGACTGCTACTGTATGGTTAAAATCCCATACATCCCAGATAATAATACCAACTCCTACAATCGGATCTAGTAATTCTGCGCCTAATTTTGCAGCAACTGCACCACCAGTTTTAGCAGCCATTTTTGCACCAGCTTTCCCAGCAAAAGATGTTACAAGTTTACTACCAACTTTTGTGACAGTGGGAATCATGGCTTTTGTAAGTAAATAAGCACTACCTCCAGTTAAAATTTTTAAAGATAAATTAGATATATTGCCTTCTGTATCATTAACAGTAATCGCAATATCACCGAGATAACGTTCCCAATCTCCTTGAGGAATCTTATAACTACTTTGGATATCAGCAATATTTTGACTCAAATGAGCAACATAAAAATCTATAGTATCTTTAGTGATATTTTCTAATTCCAATTGAGCGACTTTAGGTCTGAGAACACGTTTGGCAAATTCTGTTTGAAAATTCTCAGTTAATTTTTCGGCTACTGCTTGTGTAGGCGAGGGATTGTTTGCATTTGTCCAGTGAGTTACGGCTGAAGTTAACCACACAAATGGAGTGCTAAACTCTAGCTTTTTTTGATTAAAATAATTAAAATACCAATCTAGGAAGCTATGATCAACGCGAGTCATTAATTCATCAACCCACTGATCTAATTTTGCAGAAGCGAAACTCTGAGATTGAGAATGAGCATTGGTAATTGCAGTGGCGATCGCATCTTCTATTCCTGATGGTGGAGCTTTTTTCTCAACAATCACTACTTTATCTTTTATTGGTTGAGTAATAACCTGATCTTGTGGTGATGAACCTGCAATCAAAAATTTACCTAGCAACGGAATCAGCACAATAATAATCACAGCGACCCAAACATATGGGGTTATGGATTTAATAAATTCACTCCAAGCTCGAATGCGATCAGTTTTATGAATGTAAGATATCTTTTCATTCGTTTCTTCGGGCTTTTGTTCGGTATTTTGTCCAGTTATTGATGATTCTGGAACAGATTTTGAGTCAAATATATCCTGTTGTTCTTGGTTCATAGTATGTTTTTAACTGAATCTAAACAGCCTCCTTCACTCGTAAGTTTAGCTAATTTAACCAATAAAACATGTCTGTTGCTCTGATTTCAGAATCAAAATGCTTTGATGGCAAACTCAGCTTTTATCGCCATCCCTCTATTAGTTGTAATGGTGAAATGCGTTTTGCTGTTTACCAACCACCACAGGTAAATACAGAACCAGTACCTGTGCTTTATTTCCTCTCTGGTTTGACTTGCACAGAAGAAAATTTTATGGCGAAAGCGGGAGCGCAACGCTTTGCAGCAAAGTATGGCTTAATGTTAGTAGTACCAGATACTAGCCCCCGCAACACTGGAATTCCTGGTGAGGATGAGGACTGGGATTTTGGCACGGGTGCAGGCTTTTACATTGATGCTACAGTTGAACCGTGGGCTTCGCATTATCGCATGTATAGTTATGTTGTTGATGAATTACCTGCTGTAATTGCCGAAAATTTCCCAGCCATACCAGACAGACAAAGCATTTTTGGTCATTCTATGGGTGGACATGGGGCGCTGATTTGTGCTATGCGAAATCCCCAAAAATATAAATCTGTCTCAGCTTTTGCGCCTATTACTGCACCAATACGTTGTCCTTGGGGACAAAAAGCTTTCAGTCGCTATCTTGGTGAAGATCTAGAAGCTTGGCCTGCTTACGATGCTAGCGAGTTAGTCAAGCAAGTAGGATACCATAGTCAAATTCTGATCGATCAAGGTACTGCGGATAAATTTTTACCTGAACAATTACTTGTGGATACATTTGACAAAGCTTGTGCGGAAGTAAATCAACCTTTAAATTTGCGTTATCAAGAAGGCTACGATCACAGCTATTACTTTATTGCCTCTTTTATTGAAGATCACATCCGTCATCATGCGATCGCTCTTTTACAATAGACCTCTGTGAAAACTAATGTAGAGACGCGTAGCAAGATCCCCAGGGTAATTTCGCGTCTCTACAAGGATTTTGGGTAACGCAGAATTAATTTCTGGAGATGTCTAATACAGCAAAAGTAGAGACGCGATATATCGCGTCTCAGATTCTGAATGTGTTACAAACATTTTTTGAATCGGTCTAAATACTAATTTTTATTATTACTTTTATGGTAGAATTACTGGAAATTAACAAAAAGTAGTTTCTAACAATAAAATATTAAAAAATAATTTAATTTAAATTTATAAATACAAACTTAAAAATCATTAAATATAATTTTTTTATACACATAATCAGGCTAAATGTTCCGAAATTACCCTGAACCATCTCTTAATTTTAAAATCCACAATAAACTTAATTTATTTTTGGTTTTTTAATTAAATATTATTTTTTAGGACTCTCTTTGATCAGACATCCTAGTTGAAATGTTGTGGAACCTTGACTTTGCATGATTTCAAAGCAGAAGATAATTAAATAAAACTTAAAAATATCAAAAATAAGTTAAAACAATGTCAATAAAATTGAAGTATAAACCTATGCAAATCGGCACAAAAAGCAGGATGATTTAATTTAAGTTAAAAACGAAAAAGCAGAAACTTTGATCAGGATTTTTTGATTAACCACTGTATGGCAATAAATAAGTTAAACAGTGAAATGCTCCCCGATGACTGATTAAAATAGTCGCTTTAATTGTCGTGATTAACTAGTAAACTTACAAATCTAAACAAACAATAATTATGACTAAAAGTATTGCAATGACCGCAGCGCTTCGCTTGAGTGAAAAATTGCCTTTGCCACTGCGACGCTTGGCAGATTTGGCTTACAACTATTGGTGGTCTTGGACGAGCGATCGCATTGCTTTATTTCAAACTATCGATCCTCAAGAATGGGAACGTTGCGGACATAATCCAGTAGCAATATTAGAATCAGCAACCTACGAACGCCTCACCCAGCTTGCAGAAGACCCGTTTTACCTCAAGCAAATTTCTGCCCTCGCCAAAGAATTCGACGAATATATGACCAAAAAGGACACTTGGGTGAACCGAGTCGCACCGCAAGTTTCCACTGAAAATCCTATTGCTTACTTTTGCGCCGAGTTTGGTATTCACGAATCCTTACCCGTCTATTCTGGCGGTTTGGGTATTCTTGCAGGCGATCATCTCAAATCTTCATCCGATTTGGGCGTACCAATGGTTGCTATTGGCTTGCTGTATCGTCAAGGTTATTTCCGACAACGCTTGAACCGTGGTGGCTGGCAGGAAGATTATTATGTGGATAATATCTTCCATCGTATGCCCATAGAACTAATTAAAAACGAGCAAGGGCAACCACTCACCATCGAACTAGAAATTCGTCAGCGCCGGGTGAAAGTACAAATTTGGCAAGTACGAGTTGGGCGAGTCACCCTCTATCTTTTAGATAGCGATCGCGACGACAATGATCCCATTGATCGTTGGTTAACTGGACACCTCTACGGCGGAAATCAAGAAACTCGCATCGCCCAAGAAGTCGTTTTAGGAATTGGTGGTGTCCGTGCTTTAACAGCTTTGGGAATCCAGCCATCCGTCTATCACCTCAACGAAGGACACGCCGCCTTCTGTACCTTAGAAGTTGTCCGCCAAGAAATTGAACGTACTAATAAATCCTTCTACGACGTAGAAACAGATGTACGTAAACGCTGTGTCTTCACCACCCATACACCCGTTCCCGCCGGACATGATGTCTTCTCTCCAGATTTAATGGACTCGTTCTTCGCCCACTACTGGCCACAACTACGCCTTTCCCGCGAACAGTTCTTAGCATTAGGCGCACGCCGACTCGGTGATCCTTGGGAACCTTTTGGTATGACTGTTTTAGCATTGCGGATGTGTCGCACTTCCAACGGTGTCAGCGAGTTACACGGACGAGTTTCCCGCCAAATGTGGACAGTCATGTATCCCAATCGATCTGAAGATAACGTCCCCATCGGCTACATTACCAACGGAGTCCATGCACCAACTTGGACAGCTCCCCTAATAGCAGAATTGTACAATCAGTATTTGGGAACTGATTGGAAAACCCATGCAGTTGACCCCAAAATGTGGGAAAAAGTAGACGATATTCCCAACGAAGAACTGTGGTGGCGACATCAAATTCTCAAAGAAAGACTTGTTGCTCACACCCGCCATAAAGTTAAGAAAGCTAGAGAAGGACGAGGCGAAGAATACCAAAACATTCAAGCCACTGATACCTTACTAGATCCCAAAGCACTTACCATCGGATTTGCTAGACGCTTCTCACCATACAAACGCGGTCATTTGCTGCTGCGTGACATGGAACGCGCCTTAAGAATTTTTGGTAACGCTGACCGACCCGTACAAATTATCTTCGCAGGCAAAGCACACCCCGCCGATGAAGAAGGTAAGCGAATTATTCAACGCTTAATGGAGTGGTGCAAACACCCAGCCCTCACCAACCGCGTTGCTTTTATCGAAGACTACGACATCTACACCGCCCAAAAACTCGTCCAAGGCGTCGATGTTTGGTTAAACAATCCCCGTCGTCCCCTAGAAGCATCCGGTACAAGTGGACAAAAAGTCTGCTTCAACGGTGGTATAAATTGCAGCGTCCTCGATGGTTGGTGGTGCGAAGGCTACCAAGCCGATGCCAACGGTAAAGGCATTAACGGTTGGGCAATCGGCGAAGATGCCCACACCAGCGATCAAGAACTACAAGACCGTATTGATTCGGAATCACTGTATAAATTATTAGAGGAAGAAATAACTCCCCTCTATTACAACCAGGATGCTAACGCCATTCCCCACGGTTGGATACAGATGATGAAGGCTTCCATAAAAACCAACGCACCACTGTTTAACACCGATCGCATGATTGCTGACTATGTTTCCCAGGTATACGTCCCAGAAATTGCTGTGACAGTACCGCCGATTTTAGCCAAAGTATTGGTCTAAGAATTAATGAACCACCCTTCGGGTTCGCCACCTTGCCATCGTGACGGGAACCGCCAAGACGGCAAGTGGACTCACCAAGACTCTAAGACACAAAGAAAAGCTATTTCGTGTCTTTGTGTCTTTGTGGTTCACTTTTTTTAATATGGTGAATTATGGTGATTTGGCAAGCTGATTTTTATCATCATCGCCAACAACAGGCAGCAGGACAAGTTTTATGGGAGTTGTTGATTTGCGATCGCGATCGCAGTTTTCAGTATGAAGCAATTTGTCCTCAGTCTCAGGTGAATTCCAGTTGGGTAACTGCTCAGTTGCAACTGGTTGCGGATGGGAAATTACCAGATGTAATTCAGGTATTTCGCCCGCAATGTTTGGGTTTAATTGAGGAAGCAGGACGCAGTTTAGGTATCAATGTTGAACCGACTCGCCGCACTTTTGCATTGAAACAGTGGTTGCAAGAAAAAAATTATCCCACGGTAGTAGATAAACCGCCACCTACGCCATTACCGGAAAATCTCTGGGGTGAAGAATGGCAATTTGCAACTTTGTCAGCAGGTAAGGTGGTGGAAGCGTTTGCAGAACAGCCTATCCCGATTTTGGTAATACCGGAGTTTCTGCAACCGATTAATTTGGGTTTGGCGTCAATGGTGTCAGTTCCTGGTGTAATAATTTATGGGGGACGGCAATCAATGCGTTTAGCACGGTGGTTGCAACAAACGCGTCCTGTGGCATTAAGTTATGTTGCGGGTGCGCCGGATGGGTTGGTATTGGAAGCTAGTTTGGTGGATAGATGGATTTTAGCGACGTTTAGTGATCTAGAAGTAGCAGCTGCGGCTAAGGTTTACGAACAACGCAAGCAGGAAAGTCACGGATTACACTTTTTACTAGTGCAGCCTGATAATTCGGGGATTACTTTCAGTGGTTTTTGGTTATTGCGTGCGGAAGGAATATTGATGAACAAGTGACATACTCCTACACTGTATGCAAGCATACAGTGTAGGCTTCTCATCCAATCCAGCTATTGCTTCGGAGGCGATGAGCTTTGCTTTAAGTCCACGGAATGCCCTACCGCAGACTATATAATTTCTACCTTGTACCCTACAAATTCTTACTGCCCTGGATGAAATGCTGGCTTGTTTGCGCTATAGGACAAACCCGGAGGTGATTTGTATTAATCAAGATGTGCCTACTTACTTTTATGCTGTGCAACGGAGTCGCTTACCAATGGTCGCAATGCCACTGGGCAGAGGCTTATCAGACACCAATACGGGTGAAGCTAACCAATCTTATTGTACCAAATTATGAAATATTTTGCTCGCTTCCTCCATGTCCTCTTCCCTCGCCTCCAGCATTGGTCAGAGGACTGTCGTCCGGAACGCTCGCAATTCATCTCATCACCTTCCTTGCGGATAGGTGATGAGATGAATTGCTGCTCAAGCTAAACTAATTCTCTATGACTGTTCCCTGTTCCCTGTTCCCCATTCCCTGTCTCCATTCCCTGTTCCCTTTATTACATTTGTCGCCGTGCGGCTTCTAAAATTAGGCGTTGTTCAGCACGTGCGATCGCTTGATATGTCCTTGCTACTGCTTCTGGTTCTACGGAAATAGAGGTAATACCCCATTCGACCAAATGCTCTATAATTTCTGGATACAACGCAGGTGCTTGACCACAAATAGAGCAAGGTATTCGTAATTCTCTGGCTGTGCGAATTAGTTGAGCTACAGCATTCATAATTACTGGGTGACGTTCGTCAAATGCTTTTGTAAACTGTCCTTGCTCTCTGTCTACTCCTAATAGTAGTTGGGTTAAGTCATTAGTACCAATTGAAATTCCTTGGACGCCAGCTTTGACGTATTCTGGTAGTAGAAATAATACACTTGGTACTTCTGCCATCATCCATAATTGAAAGTTAGGTATTCTATTTAACCTTGCTTCTTTTACTTTTTGACGACAAAAGTCAAATTCTTCGACTGTACGCACAAAAGGCAAAATTAGATGAATATTGGTATAACCAGCTTGCTGTACATTTGCTAAGGCTGCTAATTCCAACTCAAAAACAGCAGGATTGATCAAATAGCTGAATGTACCGCGTTCTCCCAGCATAGATTGGGGTGAAGATTGTAAATTCTCGCTGTTTGATTGTAATTCACGCGATCGCCAGTCTAATGACCGATAAAAAATAGGTCGTGGGGCAAAGGCCTGGGCAAACTGTAAAATTTGTTCGTACCATCGCTCTAACAGTACATCTTGACGTCCATTGGTTAGCCAATTTAGGGGGTGCTGTCCTTCTAAAATATTGAGTACCATCAATTCTGAACGCAATAATCCTACTCCATCAATGGGCAAAGAAAGCACTTGCTCGATCAAGCTAGGCTGACTTAAGTTAATTAGCAGCCGGGTAGCAATCATGGATTCGTTTGTTGAGGAGTTAGTTGTAGATGAAATAGAATTGTGGTTTGTTGTTGGAGTATGATGAAAACCTGGATTCAAAGCTGCGGAGGATTCGCCGCCATTTTGTAAAAGTGGGGAGACTCCTGCACGTAAGTAATTTCTGTTCTGTAGACGTTTCGCTGCTTCTGTTAGAGATGCAGAATGGTTTGAAGGTGTCGTGTGATGAGGAAAGGAGAGAAAAGGCAAAAATTGATCTGATTGTCTGTTGTCAGTATCCTCTGGTTGTACTTCCGTATTCAGGCGGTAAATTTCTCCTTTATCACCATCCATTAGTAGTTGTTCGCCACTATGAATCACAGTTGTAGCATTGGCTGCGTTGACTACTGCTGGAATACCTAATTCTCTCGCTAGAATTGCCGCGTGGCTTGTGAGACCTCCATGCTCCGTGATAATACCTACCAACTGTTGCAATATGGGCAACCAATTTGGTGTGATGGCTGGTGCAACTAAAATTACTCCTTTGGGTAGTTGTTCTGGTTTTTGTTGAGAATGGATAACATGAGCAGATGCTGTGATCTTTCCTGTTGCTGCACCTAGTCCTTTGATAAAGTGAATATTGGAAACTCCTGAGTGGGGTAGGCTAATTTGCGTTATGTAAAGTTTTGCCGATGGGGTTTGTTGAGAAATTGTCCACTCTAAGGTGAGGTGTTTACCTAGTTCTTTGACAAGTTGATTTGTCAGTCTGATGAGTTGTTGCAAATATTCTTCTGGTAAAGCATATGCTTGTTGTTGCGCTTCAGTGAGTATATATACTTGCAAACCAGAGTCGTCTTGTTTGGGCAATGATATTGATGTGGATTGCAGATCAACGCCAGAACTTTCATTATTAATGCAATAGGCGAGTAGCTTGTATCCCAACTGTTGCTCTTGAACAATGCTAGTTTCTGGTTGAATATAGTAGACATCTGGCAAAACTTCACCGTGGGCGATCGCAATTCCCAGCCCACAAGAGGCTTGAATTTCCCAATGAGAAGAGTTGGTACTCACTAAACCACTGGCAAGTGCATTGTGGATTGGTTGTACCAAAACTGCTAATTTAATCTGTTGGAGATCAATTCCTGCTTGTTGCCAACATAAAAGACTTCTAGCACGAAATAACTGACTCCAAGTTCGCTTGAGTGCTGAGGCGATCGCTTCTAATTCGCAGTGACAAATTTGTGAGTCTAGCAAACCAGATATATTCGCAACTCCGTGCTTACCTGTAGGGAGTGTTAAACTTGGGCGAAAAATCAGATATTGAGTTTCCCATTTTTGAGTTGCTTGAGAGATCGCAGTTAATAACTCAGATGATACAGCTGCGCTAATAATTTCTTGACGCAACCGTTCAGCTACCTGCTGAAGCTGGCGCCAATTACCAACATCTAAGTGCAATGAAGAATTTGGTAAGTCAGCAATTAATGCTTCTGAACTGTTGAGATTTTCTAGAAATTCTCGCAAAACTGATGCTGGGATGACAAAACCAGACAGCACCGGATAACCACGCTGCATGATTCTGCTTAAATAAAAAGCTTTATCACCAACTTCGGCGCGATCTAGCAGTTTAATTTGCTCAAGCCAATAGAGTTTGTCCACTCAATTAGTCAGTTGTTGGTTGTCGGTTGTTGGTTGTTGGTTGGTGATTGGTGATTCCATAGACGCACTAGCAGTTTTTGTTGGAACTACCAAACAATCAACAAAGAACAAAATCCTACTAAAACTAAATTTCAGCGTCTACGTGTTACTAGGACTAGCGGTAAAGTTTCTAGAAATCTATCCAAGTTGAACAAATAGACAACTTGTTAACAGGTTTTCTAGTTTTCGGTGTTGCGGTTGAGTTTATACTGAAAGAATACTAAAGACTAAATATGTATAACTTGCGTTATTATCCCCCAAAATAGCCGCAGCTTTCACATAACTGTTAGTTTACATATTTTGTAAACTAAACAACAGGTAAGTAGATTCACTTATCCTTGAGTTTGAATTTTTAGTACTATAGGTTGCTGGGCATTTTAGAAACAAAAATCTATATCAAGAATCTTACCACAACACTACAATTACCAAAGTTTTGAGCAAGACCATTATCCAATAATGATTATCCGTGCTAAAGAAAAACAACTTCCGAAAAATTTGGAAAACATTAACTGAACAAGACCAAGAACTTGGAGTATTAGCCGCTAAATTTGGTAATTTAGTTGAAATGGCTACGCTCACATTCTGCAAAGGATTTCCGACATCAGTATAAGTGCATGATACCACAGGTTTTAGTATCGCCAAATACATTTTTTCTTGCACCTAATGATTGGGCTAACATTACTTTTAGACTATGCCTAGCAGTATTTTTTGGGGGAGTAATTGGCTTAGAACGTGAACGTAGACGCAAACCAGCTGGTTTGAGAACTCATATGTTGGTGAGTGTTGCTTCGGCAATTTTTGTCCTCGTCATCTTACAAATAGACATAGAACCGCAAGATTACAATGGACTCAGCCGCGTTATTCAGGGTGTAGCTGCGGGTGTCGGATTTCTAGGTGCTGGGGAAATCTTGCGAGAAACTTCAGACGAAGAATCCTCAACAATAGAAGTTCGTGGACTTACTTCCGCAGCAGCTATTTGGACTTCTTCTGGATTGGGGATTATAGCTGGATGTGGTTTGTGGCAATTAGGATTACTTAGTATTTTTGTGTCTTTTTTTATTCTTTATATTATGAAAAAATATGAAAGACGTATTTGATTCCCCAATCTTAGATCAATTTGAAAAAACAATGGGACAGTTGACTTACAGAACTATTATGCACCAAAGAGTTTTCCAATCCAAAATCTATAGACGCGATCGCAGCTTCAAGGAAGAGTAATCCAAAATCCAAAATGGTATTAGACCTGAATCCTTACTAACAAACAACGATTTGAGTTATTTAAAATAGAAGCATCATGAAATTAAAATTATGTGGGGGGTAAATCTGCATGAAAATCTCATTTCTGCCACTTAAGCTACTTGTTGTTAGCACTTTAGCAGGAATTGGCTTTATTTCTTTGCTGATGCCAAAACCTAGCCTTGCTGAACCAAGCGAAGTACCAAATTTACAAAATTACGATCCGCAGAACAATACAGACGACCCATACAACAGCAACAATAACCCTTTTTCTACCTCCAACACAAATGATGGTTTTGGCGTGTTCAATTTAATTCATCGCGCCAATTTAAGTGTGCCGGATTTGGATGTAAATGCACAAAACCAACAACTTGATGAAGCAACAGAAGCTTTTAAAGCTAGACAACGAGCAGTAACACAACAAAACAAACAGCAGACACCAAGTTCGCAGATAATAACTCCAAGAGTGAATACTACTCCAGCTCCATAAACTTTGTTTGGTGTGTTTTAGTTGAGCTAAAAGTCAATTTTAAATACTGAGTTATATCATGCAGGGAACCTGCAAAGGCTCACAGGTTCCCTTTAACTCTATCTATAATCCCAAGGTAGCTAGAACATCACTAGCATGGGTAGACGTATTGACACTAGAGTCAACATGAACAATTTTACCGTTGCCATCAATGATGTAGGTAACACGCTTGGCGTAACCGCCACCATCAACATCGTAGGCTTTAATTAAGCTGCCGTTAGTGTCAGCTAGTAATGGAAAATTGAGATTATATTTTTGGGTGAATGCTTGATGCGAGGCTTCATCATCTGCACTTACCCCTAGTACCACGATATCTTTGCTTGTATACTGCTCGTTAGCATCACGGAAACTACAAGCTTGCTTGGTGCAGCCTGGAGTGTCGTCTTTGGGGTAAAAATACAGAACAACTGTTTTACCTTTGAAATCAGATAAAGAAACTGTGTTGCCGTTAGTGTCTTTAACGGTAAACGCAGGTGCATCTGTCCCAACTGCTAGAGGCATAGTTTACCTTTCCTAAATTTGAAATTACTGATGCATCTGAAATTTTACAATAATTTACAATCATTACAGGAAAATAAAAAAAGAAATCAGTCAACAATTATCAGTTATTAATTGGTAACTGTTAACTGATAACTGATAACTGATAACTGGAAACCAAAATGTCTGCTGTTGATGCTCGAAATCAGAAAACTCTGACATATCCACCTAAGACCATAGAAAGAGCCAAGCGATCGCTACTTTGTTGTCCTTTTAATTTTGGTTTATTTGCAGTGATGCTTTCACAGAGGATCGCGATGAGTGAAATTGTTGGCAATTCTGGTGTTAACAAAGGCTACACCAAAGCTTCTTTGTCTGAATTAAGAGCAGACAATTCCTTAGCATGGTTAATCCAAGTAGGTGTACTGCGACGTGAAGTTGATGGTCAAGGAATTACAGATAGTTTTCGCCTCACACCCCTTGGTCGTCAGATAGTAGAAGAATGGGAGCAGCAACCATTGCCGACTTTAACATGGGGCGATCGCATTTTAGATTTTGTGGCTCGTTGGTTGAGAGTGCCATTTTAGCTCTATCCATCAACCAATTTTGAGGTGAAAAGTTAGGAGTCGCACTGAGACGGGAACAATATGTACGGAAGTCTCAACTGCATTTATGAAGTCTTTACTATGTCTTTGTAAATTTATATGAGATATTGCGTAAGATTATCGTTTGTCCGATGTCATTTGTCATTTGTACAACGCTGATGACAAATCACCAATGACCAATGACTCAACCAGCATAGCCATATTAGGCTTCATGCTTTTAAGATCACACCGGATTGGAAAAATATTTGAATATGAAAGCAATTATGGTGGTGGGAACAACATCCCACGCAGGGAAATCACTGTTAACGGCGGCTATTTGTCGTATTTTGTCGCGGCGCGGCTGGCGAGTGGCTCCCTTTAAAGGCCAGAATATGGCTTTAAATGCCTATGTCACAGCTAATGGTGGAGAAATTGGTTACGCCCAAGCAGTACAAGCCTGGGCGGCTGGGGTTATACCTTGGGTAGAAATGAATCCGATTTTACTCAAACCCCAGGGTGATATGACTTCCCAGGTGATTATTAAGGGTAAAGCTGTGGGAAAAGTCAATGCAGCAGATTATTACGAGCAATATTTTGAAGTAGGATGGCGGTCAATCGAAGAGTCTCTACAGCATTTGTCAACAGAATTTGACTTGTTGGTTTGTGAAGGTGCTGGTAGTCCGGCGGAAATAAACCTCAAGCACCGTGATTTAACTAATATGCGAGTGGCAAAATATTTAAATGCTCCAACTTTACTTGTAGTTGATATTGATCGGGGTGGTGCTTTTGCCCATGTAGTTGGAACCTTGGAATTGCTGGAACCAGAAGAACGTGCTTTGATTCGTGGTGTCGTTATTAACAAGTTTCGAGGACAGCGATCGCTCCTGGAATCTGGTATAAAATGGTTAGAAGAACGCACAAATATTCCGGTAATTGGTGTAATTCCATACTTAGAAACTGTCTTCCCCGCAGAAGATTCCTTAGATTTGTTGGAACGTAGATCATATAAATCCAGCACAGACCTAAGTATTAGTGTAATTCGCTTACCCAGAATATCTAATTTTACCGATTTTGATCCATTGGAATCAGAATCAACAGTGATGGTAAAATACTTAAGTCCTAAGCAAGAATTAGGACATCCAGATGCTGTAATTCTCCCAGGTACAAAAACATCAATTGCTGACTTGCTGTTACTACAAAGAACTGGTATGGCAGAAGCAATTCAAAACTATGCGGCAGCAGGTGGTACAGTTTTGGGTATCTGCGGTGGTTTTCAAATCCTTGGTCAAATGATAGCAGACCCAGAAGGTATAGAAGGGCAAGCAGGTAGATTTCAAGGTTTAGGACTATTACCCATTAAAACAGTAATCACAGGACAAAAAATCGCTCGCCAGCGTCAAGTCACCTCAAATCATCCGCAAATGGGTTTACCTGTGACTGGGTTTGAAATTCATCAAGGGCGATCGCGCATTGAAACCCAAGGCATAGATTCCCAATCTTACTATCCTTTATTTGACGATCCGAATTTAGGATTAGTGGATAATTGCCAATCAGTTTGGGGTACTTATCTCCACGGTATATTTGACAATGGACCCTGGCGTCGTGCTTGGTTAAATCGCTTGCGTCAACAACGAGGTTTAAAATCTCTGCCTACAGGTGTTGCTAACTATCGAGATCAGCGCGAAAATCTACTAGATTCCCTTGCTACAGAAATTGAACAGCACCTAGATTTGACTCCTTTGTTGTCGTAGTAAGCTAAAAATTATGACTGTACGCGTTCATTTTTTACCAGATGATGTTACGGTTGACGCTCAAGTGGGAGAACCCTTGCTCGATGTTGCTGATCGAGCAGGGGTGATCATTCCCACTGGTTGTCTGATGGGTACTTGTCACGCTTGTACAGTGGAACTAGATGATGGAGAAATCATTCGTGCTTGCATTAGCTCAGTTCCAGACGAATGTGAAGAATTAGAAATCAATTTGTTTAGCGATCCAACGTGGTAAATGAAATATGAAGGATGTAGACGCCCTTGAAGGCGGTTTCCCATAGGTCATGATGAGGTAGAAGTATTTTTTATCTTTAATTTTTTACCTTCAACCTTCAGCCTTCATCCTTCACCCTTGGCTTTTAAAGCGTACTGCTTGAACCGCTCTAAATCGGCCTTCAGAGTTGATTCTACTATTCGTCCTAAAAATAAATTATCCATGATTTTGCCGAGGATACCAGGGATAGCATAGGCAGCAGTAAGTTTAACGATACTACTGGTATGGCGATCGTAAAAACGAATAGCTCCCCGATTCGGTAAACCATCGACAGATTCCCATTGGATGATTTGATGAGAAATTACCTTAAGAATCCGAGATTTCCAGGTAAATTCAAAACCACCAGATTTCAATGTCCACAATGATATATCTGGGTTATCTTCAGGAACTTTCACTGAATCAATCCACTTCATCCAGCGAGGCATTTGCTCCAAATCAGACCAGAGACTCCATACTAAATCTATAGGAGCCTCTACTTCCACTTGCACAGTATGTTCTAACCAATCAGACATTAGATTTTGGATTTTGGATTTTGGATTTTGGATTTTGGATTTTGGATTTTGGATTTTGGATTTTGGATTTTGGATTTTGGATTTTGGATTTTGGATTTTGGATTTTGGATTTTGGATTTTGGATTAGCAAACTATTGTTTCATAGTCTCCAAAATAGCTTTTGCTGCAAGCATTCCCGAAATCGTTGCTCCTTCCATGCTATCGATATAATCCTGCTGTGTATAACTCCCTGCTAAAAAGAAATTAGCCACAGGGGTTTTTTGACGGGGACGATAAATATCCATCCCTGGAGCTTCTCTGTACAAAGACTGAGCCAACTTAACCACACTGTACCAAGTCATATTTAATTCCCTCGATGATGGGAACAATTCGTGTACTTGTGCCAAAACGTGTTGAGCAATTTCTTCATTGCTTTTTTTAATAAACGGATCTCCTGGTGTCAGCACTACCTGCAACAAAGACCCTTGCCCTTGTCGATAATAATCAGCAGGACTAGTCAAAGCTAAATCAGCAAAACAAGAAAAATCTGCATCGGCGGTATATAATAAATTATCAATTCCTGCTGCGTGATTTAGCTGTTTGCGTGCCTCTACATTTTGCAGTTCTGTCACCCAACCATCAAACCGTAGCTGCACCGTTGCTACAGGAACTGCATCCAATTTGTAAATATTGTCAAATTCTGACCACTGACGCCATTCCTGAGGCAACAGACGCTGAATTCCAGGCAGATCACAAGCTGCTACATAGGCATCTGCGGTAATTTTTTCTTCCGTGTCACCGTCAGCAATAACTAAACCAGTGACACAGGTTTGTTCTTTTTCCTCAACAAATTGGACTTCTCGTACTCTACGGCGAGTATGAATTGTTGTTCCTCTCGCTTTTAGATATTCCAAAATCGGTTTATGCAAATATTCATAGGGCGATCCTTTCAACATCCGCAGTTTTGAGGCTTCTGTTCTCACAGCGAATAACTGAAAAATCGTCAACATACAGCGAGCGGATATGTTCTCGCAATCAATAAAACCCAAAGCATAGGCGATGGGGTTCCACATCCGCTTAATACTGCCGTTGCTACCACCATGACTACGGAACCACTCGGCAAAGCTAACTTTGTCTAAGTTGCGGATATCTTGCATCGCACCTTCAAAGTCTACCAAACCCCTGACAACTGGACTAGTCGAAAGTGCTACAGCATTCTGTAATTTATCTAGTAATGAGAGTTGAGAGGTAGTAAAAAATGCCTTTAAACCATTGAAAGGCGCACCCAGAAAGAAACGAAAATCAAGCGCACCTGTCTTTCCTCCCTTATTGATGAAGTTATGAATGTGTTCTTTGGGAAGCAGGTTTTCAAAGGCTCCCATCTTCTTCATCAATTTCAACAACTGATTGTAGTTGCCAAAGAAGACATGCAATCCCATTTCGATATGGTTGCCATCTCCATCTACCCAGCTGCTCACTTTACCACCAACAAACGGACGGGACTCAAAAATCTGGATTTCACAGCCAGCATCAGCTAAATCTACAGCGGTTGCTAGCCCAGCCAGTCCCGCACCTATGATTGCAACGCGCATTCCGTCCTTCCTTTTCAATTTCTTTACAAATTGTAACTGGGTTGGTGTCGGAATTTGCTACTCGTCTTCTATTTAGCGTCCTAGAGCCAAAAGATTCAAAAAGCACCCTGCCAAGTTTGTAAAAGAGTCAAACAAAGTAAAAAGTAGAAGACAAAAACAAATTTTTTCCTTCTTCGTTATTCTTTTTCCTTGTACTCTTAATCTATATTTCTGCCTCCCTATTTGTCACTGTCTTTGGTATCTTCAGCTACAGATAATCCTCGGATCAATTCCCGAATTACATCAGTTGCTGGTCTACCAGTTTGCTCACAATACTTTTCCAGTTTTTCGGCTTCCTGTGCCGCTAAATTCACAGTGATACGTTTTACAGCCCATTTTTTATTAGTCATTGGATTCTGTTATTTGCTGTTTATCAACATTGTGTACAAAATGTTAGTGAGGATGAAAGAGTTAAGAATATCAGAGTTTTTGTCAGGAAACAAGCAATCGTTTCTGTAAAAAATTTGCTTTGCTTGAAGTGTTCTTCATTTTTGAATAGAATCAAAAAAACAAATGAATAAAGTGTTGTTGTGTCAGAAGGAATAGCGTATATTATCTAATACACAACAAAAACTATCTCAAGGAAGAATCAAGCTTGACCAAAAATTTTATAATCTGGCAAAGTTAATTGCTGCTAGCTAAATAACTATTTATTTAGAGATATAGCAGTGTCAAAGGAATTTGACCTAATCTCTATAACTCAATTTGACCAAATACATTTGGGTAAAACATGTGTCATAACATCTGTAGATATGGTATTAATGTGTTTGCTTGTTTGTAATTGGGATTTGTATAGGCAAATTTTGACTTGATACTTGCTGAATACATAGATGCAATGCTTGTTCGTATATCCCAAAAGAATCTGCTGTTATTTCCCAAGGGTTTATTAATTTGGGGTCAATACGATATCTTTTAATTTCTTGTGATAACAAAGCTTTTGTTTTGTTCCAGGCTTGTAAATCCACAGTACGCAAAGAATTCATTAGCTTTTGTGTTGTTGTCTTTCTACCCTCACAAGATAATATCTTTCTGAAGTTCACAGCATCTTGCTTATCTTCATACAAGCAGTTCAATTCTAAATGATGCAAATACTTTTTAGCCCATTTTTGAGCTAAATATAAAACAGCAGATTGTTTTTCGAGTTGTAGTAAACCATTTGAATTATTATCGAAATTGACATTGATCCCCATATATTAATAGTGTCGATATTAACGTATAAACACCCTACTTATTAATGTTCCTATTGTATATGTTTTCCTATTTATTTCTATGACTTTATTTAAACTTTAACGAAATTCTACTGAAAGTTAGAGTTTTAGTTTTATAAAATTTTTACTAAGAGATAGTAAAAAGATTACATTTTATTCTGTAGATAGCAAAAAAATCCATAAATTTAGAAAATAATAATTATAAAAAGCGTGAATTAATAAACTACATTAAGTTGATATTTATATTAGTTATAAAGATATATTAAGTCTATTTTTATACTTCCATTTGAGCAAATAATATGGATGAAACAATTACTATCAATAGCGAATTTGTAAATATTGTTACTTGCTTTTGAAGTATCTCATAGCAGAATAATTAATTTTATCTATAGAGAGTTTAAAAAAATTAAAATACACCTTAATATTCAAGTAAAACAATCAAAATTTAAACTTATTCAAGTAAATAGTAAATTTTATTTAAGTTGCAATTCTTAATAATGAATTTTTAAAATGTTTAAATAATAAACTTTCAGACAAATAAGCAAATATAGAATACATAACTATATAAAATGCCTATCATGAACTGCGTATATAAGTACTCATACCATTTCCATATGAAGATGCATAGAAAGAACCCCACCGCCTTCGGCACCTCCCCTTGGTAAAGGGAGGTTGGGAGGAGTTAAAATAATGTGCAGCTTTACAGAGAATTGGTATCAGACACAATTAATTGCACAGTTTTTTCCTGTTCCCTATCTCCACGAATGAATTTAATTTTGTCCAACTACTTAGCAATCCTATTTGAGTTGTAAACAATTAGATCGCTCAAACCCCCGACTTTTTGAAAAAATCGGGGGTTTTGTTTTTCACAAATTATTAATGATTTAGGAATGCTATAACACGTTCAGGGACTTCCATATAAAAAAATATCCCTTAATTGTGATTGAGCAAGACAAAACTTGTGTTTTTAAGCACAACGCTATATGTTCAGCTTGCTATTCAAATTGTAGTTGTGGCATCAGCTGGAGAGTACCAATACCTAAGTCTTTAGGTGAAAGCGATCGCGCCTCAAATAAAGCCATCATATCTCGCAACTGGGGATTACCACGAGCAGATCCAGTCAGCCCTTTGGCAATAATTAAACCGCAATAGCCTTTAGTATTTTTACAGCGCTGATTCCATTTTTTTCTGGCTTCAACGTGAGTGGGGTCATCATCTAAAAACTCACCAAATAAAAATAATTCCTCATTTTGAGTTTGTAGTAAACCTAAATCATAGCGATCGCCACCAAAAGGATCTGCACCAGGATTAAAACAAATAGCTTTAAGACCTCCAGCTTTTTCTATATTTTCAATTACGGTCTTAGCTTTGGGACGGGAAGTTTGAATTAAAATTACTGGCAGACCATCACCTACTAGCTCAATTTCCCCTGCTTGATGGTAACTAACTCCTTGACGTAAGTACTCCAACATTTCCCAAGACACCACACCTAAGCTAAGGAAAGAGTCTTCTGGGATTAAGTCATCTCGCAATGACCTAAACATCGGCATAGAATCCGATTCTATGTCCTCTTCGTCTTCGTCTTCTTCATCCTCATAGCCTGCCATTTCTTCTAACTCTGCTGCCAACTCTGGCATACTAGAAACAGTAATAGATACTGATTTTGTTTGTTCATCACAAGAATCGGGTAAGGAAATGCGGTAGCGACGATTCAGAGCAGGAAAAGAATCGCTATCCAATTGACGGCGGTGATCGCGAATAAAACGGCTGAGGCTTTCTAAGGCAACGTATACTATCAGTGCCTCTTCATCGTATAAAACTGAGCGTAGGCCCTCTAGAGGATGAATATTGCCAAAGGTGGGTTCAATTTCTGACAGTGGTAGTTCTGCTAAATCTTCAAATTCTTCCTCTTCGTCTGTTTCCTCAGCATGTTCAAACGTCAAAAATAGACAATCTTGCTTTAGGAAAGCTTCTTCTAAATGTCCTTCTGATTCCTCTTCTCTTAAAATTGTGGCGCGAAAATGCTTAAGTGAATCTTCTGAACGATACAAAAGTATTCCATACTCCATCCCCAGCATCCCCATCATTGAGGCGTAGAGTGTACCAACATCCCACTTGTTGATCTCTATTGAGACAATTTGCTGTTCTTCTAACAATTCCCAAGGAGCAGTTTGCCAAATTGCTAATGCTTTTTCTCGCAAAGCTTTTGCATACTGCGGAGGTAATTCGGGAATTTGAGAGTCGAGAATTTCGGCAAATCCACGAAACAGTTCATCAATCAGAGGTAAATCAGGTGAGTAGTCAATAGCAATATCTAAATCTTGTAGTACTCCACGCAAGTAGAATTGTATTTCTCGGTCTCTGACCACAATTCTTTGGGGGCGAGCAGGTTTAGCAGGACTATGGGGATTTTCCATTGCTCGCATCAAAGTCCGAACAATAGCCTCTGGCCCGCTTTCTGGAGGTACTACGTCCATTCCCCGTACGATACCTTGTGTACCATCCACCCAAAGAATACATTCGCCTTTAGTCTCAGACTCTGATAGCTGGGTTGGTGATGATAATGGACGACGATCGCCCTCCCATAAAGAAGGAATTTGAGTTAATTTCCGTAAACGACGGCTGGTAGAGCGATTAAAACTTGTCATAGAGTAAGTGAATCAAAACAAGCGATTTGCAATTAGACTTTTGAGTCAGGGCTAGCCTCCGATGAAAACTCCCTTAGCTGTTTAATTAAGGTAATCGTGATTGTGGGCTGCCAAAGGTCGAAACTCCAAAAATAGCGAATCTATAAAACACATTGAATCTCTCAATTCTAGAATAAAAATCTTTGCGTGCTTTTGACGGAGTGTTTACAATTTGGCAACCTAGAACATCAATATCGCTAAAATGGATAAACAAAGTTATTTACAGACGTGTGGTTGGAAAGCGTTTGTGAAAATTTTCGGGGCTACCCAACGACGAAACTTTTGGGTTAAAGGTTCCCGCTTTGCTTGTATAGGGTAATCGATAACCGCACAAGGAGCTAAAAAAGCAGATGACACAGGCAACTCAGTCTTCACAACGGGGAATTCAGTTAAGCGAAACTGCATTGCGGCAAGTGAAATTGTTGCAGGAAAAACAAGGTGGCAAAGACTTGTGCTTGCGAGTGGGAGTACGTCAAGGAGGTTGCTCCGGAATGTCTTACTTAATGGACTTTGAAGACCCCAGCAAGATCACACCAAATGATGATGTTTTTGATTATGAAGGCTTCAAAATAGTTTGCGATCGCAAAAGCTTATTATATCTCTATGGGTTAATGCTTGATTATAGCGATGCCATGATTGGCGGTGGCTTTCAATTCACTAACCCCAACGCCAACCAAACCTGTGGTTGTGGGAAGTCATTTGGGGTGTAAGATGTCATTTGTCCTACCCTGCGGGAAGCCGCTTGCGCGTCTATGTCATTTGTCATTTGACGAAGGACTGATAACCAATGACCAATAACTAATGACTAATGACCAATGACCAATGACTAACACAGTTGAATCCCTGTTCGATACAGGTTTAGAACGCTATAAAGCTGGGGAATCAGCAGAGACTTTGATTCCTATTTTTAAAGAGGTTTGCGATCGCTCTCCCAAAAGTAGTGCTGCTTGGACTTGTTTAGCGTGGTTGTATTTGTTGGATAACAAACCCAATTCCGCTTTCAAAGCAGCACAAAAAGCAGTAAAGTTAAATCCACAAGATGCACAGGCAAGGGTAAACCTCGCCCTTGCGATGTTGGAAACCAATCAAAAAGGCTTACGCCAACACATTGATGCTGCTAGTAAATTATTAACTCTTAGCCCCGAATGGCAAGAGGAAATTCAAGACAGTATTGAAGATGGTTTTAAGAGAAAACCAGATTGGCAGAGTTTAGCAAAAGTCAAAAATTGGCTATTTGAAAATTAGGAGTATCGTTGTTTATTGGTTGTTGGTGGTTATTAGTTCCATAGACGCGCAAGCGGCTACTTACCCTACCTTTGGAACCCTCTACCCTGCGGAAGCCGCTTTGTTTCTACGTGTCTACCCACAGGGTGCAACAACCAACAAACAACCATTAACATTATTCACATTAAGCTTATGAAAGAGAAATTTTTAAGTTGGCTTAACCTAATTTTGGTAGTGGATGTCTTTGTTGTTCTGTTTGGTTTTGGGTGGTTAGCGATCGCTGCGATCGGCAAAGCATCAGGAGTACCCTTGGGTTTAGATTTATGGTACAAACTCTGGCAACCTGTTTTCAATCCAGCAATTGGAATCCTTATGGGTGGTGCAATTCTCAGTGGTGTCATCAATTGGATTTCACGCAAATTCCAATCTAGTTAGTGGATAGTAACTAGTAGGCTAATTTGACACATTAGACATCTCCGACAACTATCAAAGCCTTTATGTGACTAGCTCTTAGGGTGCAAATGCAAGCATTGCGATTCAGCTAGTCTATACGAATAAATAAGGGTTTGAGATAATTCTTGTAGAGAACAA
>JAESGT010000055.1_pt1 | contig 44802 bp, 39 predicted proteins | sample 9266261 | NCBI WGS metagenome assembly JAESGT01 (sample SAMN15741584, study PRJNA653494) | algae metagenome | isolation source: Pelatocladus maniniholoensis HA4357-MV3 and co-occurring heterotrophs from... | place: USA: Maniniholo cave near Haena, Hawaii | collected 2009-07-28 | reverse complement strand
TTGTTCTCTACAAGAATTATCTCAAACCCTTATTTATTCGTATAGACTAGCTGAATCGCAATGCTTGCATTTGCACCCTAAGAGCTAGTCACATAAAGGCTTTGATAGTTGTCGGAGATGTCTAATATCTGACCTTGCTTTGTCAATAATTTTCCCAGTGTGTTTAAGTTCTCCTGATAATCGAGCAAACCGTCTTCAGAAACTGAAATACACTCCGCTTGCTGAAGATTTTCAGATCCAATCCCCTCAAGGCTGATGACTGCGACGGATTTCTGTAATTTGATCTGCCATATCTAGAATCGACTTGGGCATATCCAGTCCTGTGAGAATGATATCGACATGAGCCGGACGTTTTACCAAAAAGGCTAAAACCTCTGTTTCGGGAATCAAATTAAAGTTAATCGCTAAACTTAACTCATCCAGGACAACGAGAGAATACTTAGCTTCACATACGACCTTTTGTGTATGTTGCCACAACTTTTGTAAGGCTTGTGTTTCGCTTTCGTCGAGGTGTGGTGTATCGATACAACGAGGCAAATCGCAGCGAATCCAATCTAAATTTTGTCCCAATCGGATCGGGTGTTCATGACCTTGATTAATACCTCCTTTAAGAAATTGCACTACTAAAACTGGCGTACCTTGACCAGCGATTCTCAGTGCCTGAGCCATGACGTTAGTAAAAAAGCTACGATGTGTACTCGTGAAAACTTGCACGAGTCCCTCTATTGAGTATGGTAGATCAAGTGTCAAATTTGTGTTGAGGTTTTCTAGCTGGGCAACCATAGTTGAGTATTAAAAAAAATACAATAGAATAAGGAGTTTTCGCTGAGGTTTATTCTAGTAAGTCTGCCTGTATAATCAAACTATTTTTAAGAGATGTAGTCTATTTGGCAAGTCGCATTCTTAGTCAAACACTACCTCTGTACTCAAGTCAAGGTTTATGAAGATTTAAATTATGGTTTTGCTTATGAATTTGTTAGTAAAAATTAGAACACTGATTTTTGAATTTAAACCAAAGAAAAAAATAGGCAAAATCTCTGAAATATCCCGATAAACTTCTGAATTCTTCGGATATTAATTTTTTTCTAGAACCGCAAAACAGACTTAGACAATTGTGAAATTGACAGGACTAGGAGTTTATGGTTGTAAAATTAGTTATTCTAGGAGGTTCAGGAGCCGGAAAAAGTACACAGGCGCAAAAGCTGTGTAATCAACTTGAAATTCCTTTGATTTCCACAGGCGAACTATTGCGTCAAGCAATCGCTAACTTTAGCAACTTGGGTCGCCTTGCACAACCATACATAGCAACAGGGGAATTAGTACCAGATGAGGTGATTATTGAATTTATCTTGAATCAACTCAAGCAGCCTGATGCTAACCGTGGTTGGGTGTTAGAAGGTTATCCTCGGACAGCGTTTCAAGCAGAAGAATTAGATTTTTTGTTGGATGAGTTAGGGCAACAATTATCCTGGGCAATTTATCTACAAGTACCACAAGCAGTTATGGTCAGCCGTGCTTTAGGGCGTTGTCTTCCAGATGATCAACCAGAAATTGTCCAACGTCGTGTTGAATTATTCTACGATCGCACCATTCCCATCCTAGAATATTACGACCGTCGCCGTCGCCTCCTAACCATTAACGGCGACCAATCCCCAGAGATGGTACTACACACTATCATGAACCTGCTTGCTGTTTGTTAATTTTGCTTTTAATGGGGATCGGGGATTCTCCCCAATCCCAATCCTTAGATACTTATTTAAATTTCCTGAAACTGCGAACTAAAACGATACCCTGAAGGCAGTGTCTGATCAAATTTGAGGCTACTGCAATGGCTTGGCAGCGTCCAGATGGTCGAAAACCTTACGAACTGCGTCCTGTTACCTTTAATCAAGACTTTACTCGCTTTGCCTATGGTTCTGTTCTGGCAAGTTATGGTGAGACTAAGGTGTTATGTACCGTCAGTGTGATTGAAGGAGTCCCTAAGTTTCTTGCTGGTACTGGCAAAGGTTGGTTAACTGCTGAGTACCGTATGTTACCAACTGCTACTCAGCAAAGGCAAGAACGAGAATTTTTGAAATTGTCTGGACGAACTCAGGAAATTCAACGTTTGATTGGACGTAGTTTACGAGCAGCAGTAGATTTAGAATTGCTGGGAGAACGTACGCTGACTATAGATGCAGATGTTTTGCAAGCAGATGCTGGTACTAGAACAACAGCAATTACAGGTGGGTTTGTAGCCCTAGCACATGCAATTTCTAAATTATTGCAGCAAGGAGTTTTAGAGCGATCGCCTCTGGTTGGACAAATAGCAGCTGTTTCTGTAGGATTACTACAGGAAGAGCCTTTTTTAGATTTGAACTATGTTGAAGATGTTGCCGCTACAGTAGATTTTAACGTAGTGATGAATCAGCACTTGGGAATTATTGAAGCCCAAGGAACTGCGGAAGAAGGCTCTTTTAGCCGTACCCAGCTCAATCAACTGTTAGATTTTGCTGAAAAAGGAATTCAAAATTTATTAGCTTCCCAACGAGAAGCGATCGCTGATTGGCATCAAATATATCAGTTATCAATGAATAGTTAAAAAACTGATAACTTTTAACTGATAACTGTCATTGTTACTGATGATTTTTATTAAGATTCGGCAAGATTTTATTAAATTGCCGTAATTGATTTGAATAAACAAGTGTTATCTGCTGTCTGAAGTCCAGAGTCCAGAGTCCAAAATCCAAAGCTTGGTAATTTGACCTTGACTTTACAAAGTCAGTAATTTCGATATGGTAATGCTGGAAGTCGCCAATATAATGAGGAAGCGATGAAGAGAAAAATTGAGGTTTTACCAGATAAAACAGCCTTAATAGCGCGAGTTCAAGAATTGATCCTCTCGCAAATTCAGGCTGCTATTGAACAACGAGGAAAATTTAGCATTGCCTTATCTGGCGGAAGTACACCTAAGCCATTGTACGAAGCGATCGCCACCCAAAATCTCCCTTGGGATAAAATTCATGTATTTTGGGGGGATGAACGTTACGTTCCGCCCGATCATCCAGATAGTAATGAAGGTATGGCACGTCGTGCTTGGTTAGATCGCGTCAACATACCAGCAGCTAACATTCATGCTGTACCCACCACTGAGGGTGATCCAGCAGTATCTGCGGCTAAACATGAAAAAGAACTGCAAGAGTTTTTTCGCTCTTCACCTGGAGAATTTCCGGCTTTGGATGTGATTTTGCTAGGAATGGGTGATGATGCACATACAGCTTCTTTGTTCCCACACACAGAAGCACTCAAAGTACGCGATCGCCTAATCACCGTAGGCAATAAAGATGGTAATTCTCGCATTACCTTTACCTATCCATTTATTAATGCAGCCAGATGCGTTATTTTCATAGTTGCTGGCGCAAACAAAAAACCAGCGCTTGCTGAAGTTTTCGCACCAGAAGCAGATAACTCTACTTATCCATCCCGCCTCATTCAACCCGAAGGTGAACTGTGGTGGCTACTGGATGCAGCAGCAGGTGAACAGTTAACAGTGAACACTTAACAGTTACCAACATTAAAAATAATCTAATCACTGATAACTGATAACTGATAACTGAATTTAACTACTTGTTAAAATCAGAAACTAGAATCTCACGCTCAATAGCCCACAACGAGGATATGAAAACCTCTTAAGCGATCCCTGATCCCCGATCCTTATTTTCAAGCTAGAGTTGTGCCTCTGCTTGTCAGCCCTATTGTACGATGACCTAAAACAAAGGTTTAATTTCCATGATCGTCTGCCCTAACTGCAATCACCACAACCCTGATGGCGCTACCCAGTGTGAAGCTTGCTATACCCCGTTACCAGCGACTACTAACTGTCCTAGTTGTGGGGCAACCGTGCAGGCAGATGCTTCTTTTTGTGGACAGTGTGGCTATCAACTGCGTACAGGTAATGTAACGCCAGTAGCAGCAACCGTAGCACCTGACATTCCTGTGGAAGTAGAACCGTTAGTTGCACCTGATTCACTTATACAATCGCAACCTGCATCAGTGAGTGGATCTGCCAGCTACACTACGCCTGACTCCCCACCTTTGCCACCAACAGCTGTAGCATTTCCTTCAGGAGAAAGTAGCCCACCACCACCTCCAATTCCAGCTTTTAATGCTGAGGAAACCAGCCCCTCTCCACCACCAGCACCTCCAGAACCTCCAGCATCAGTGCCTCCTCCAACCGTTGCAGCCCCACCACCAGTAGTTGCCGAAGAAGAGAGTCCAGTACCTGAAATAGAGAGTGAAATAGAGAGTGAAAGTGAGCCAGCACCCCAACCCGCGCCAGCACCATCGCCCCAACCCGTGTCATCACCACCTACTGCTTCGAGAACGCAATTACAGCAAGTAACTGCACGGCTTGTCCACGTCCAAAGCGATAGGCAAATTGAATTACCACAGAATCTGTCTGTAATTCATATCGGTAAGCCTAATGATCGGATTCCACCCGATGTGGATGTTTCTGGGTTTCCCAACTCAGAAATTGTTTCGCGAATACACTCAGATATTCGTGTAGAGGGAGACGCTTACTATATTGAAGATGTAGGCAGTTCTAACGGTACTTACATTAATAATTTGCCTTTATTACCTGGAAACAGACATCGCTTAAGATCAGGCGATCGCATCAGCTTAGGCAAAGGAGATCTGGTGACATTCATCTTTCAAATCTCCTAAAGGGTCAGCTATAGTGGAGGAGAATTGATACAAGCCTAGCGCGTGATTACACTTATCCTCCTGCACCCACTACAACCTATTCCAGCCCAAAGCTGGACTTTTGCAGACGACGAACCAGCCATTTTTATCGGACGAGCGGCGGATAATCATGTTGTTCTCTATAGTGCTGTGGTTTCCCGTCGCCATATAGAAGTAAGACGAGTGGAACATGGCTGGGAAATCGTCAATTTAGGTGCGAATGGAACTTATGTAGATGGGCAAGCAATTGTGAGAGTGTCAGTTACCGATGGAGTTATCCTCCGCCTAGCTCGTTCAGGACCACAAATTCAAATCCGTTTAGAAGTACCAACAAGTGTGTGGAGTACGTCACTAGTCAAACAATTTGGGATTTTGGATTAATATGTCCTCCTTGTCCCTTTTGTCCCCCTTTCCTTGTCCTCAATTTCCTACTTTCAGCAAGCAGCTAGGATAGATAAAAAAGCAACTTCTGCTTTTGGGATCACTACCCAAGGAAAAAAACCCATGAGGGAATCAAATAAACAACATCAACCCTTATTAGCTAATGAAGCTCCACCAGAGGTTGAACGCATGGGGCTTACCTGGCTGATCACAGCAGCGATCGCAACAATCATCCTGTGGCAATTTTCGGTGGGTGAGTATATTTTATACCCATTTACTATCCTGGCGACTTGGTTTCATGAAATCAGTCATGGCTTAATGGCTCTAGTTTTGGGAGGAAGCTTCCAACAATTACTGATTTTTCCCAACGGATCTGGAGTAGCATATTATAGCTACAGTGGCAGTTTATTACTAGGGCCTCTTGGTCGTGCTTTAGTTGCAGCAGGTGGGCCAATGGGACCACCTATTGCTGGTGCGGCTTTAATCTTGGCTTCCCGTAGCTTCAAAACTGCTTCGTGGAGTTTAAAAATATTAGGTGGCTTTTTAGTATTATCAACGGCAATTTGGGTCAGATCCCTATTTGGATTAGTAGCAATTCCCTTATTGGGTTTAATTATTCTAGGTATTGGTCTAAAAGCACCACGTTGGATGCAGGGATTCGCGGTGCAATTTTTGGGCGTACAAGCATGTGTAAGTACTTATCACCAACTTGATTATTTATTTAGCTACAGTGCAGGGCCTCTAGGGATATCTGATACTGCCCAAATTCAGCAACAATTACTTTTACCTTACTGGTTTTGGGGAGGCTTGATGGCGATCGCATCTTTAATTATTCTTGTGCAGAGTCTCCGCCTTGCTTATCGTAGATTGTAGGGGCGTAGGAAGACACTACCCATCATGTTCAAAAAGGATTGACAATGATGGAAAAGTACAAACCGTTTTCTTGCCAAGAGTCTTTATCCTCGGAAGTAACTGAAATCAAAGGAATACCCCAATCGAGGCGAGCGGTGAGATTGTCTTCAAGTTGTAGTCGCAGCCCTAATCCAACAGATAGTAAGGTATTGCTGTCGAGTTCAACTTCAAATTCCGATCTACCAGAATCATTCCAACCATTGCCAAAATCCACAAAGGGAGCCACCTGCAAAAAGTTGTTGCGTCCTGAGAAGCGAACAACAGGAATTCGTACTTCCGCAGATGCAAAAATACCGTTATCTGTCAATAAAGCATCTTGACGATAGCCGCGCACGGAATCTAAACCCCCAATCCCAATTTGTTCAAAGGGAACGAGTGGTCTATCTGCTAGTTGTACATCACCTCTTAGTACTAACAAAGTGTCGCGATCCAATAAACGCACCCACTGCGCTTGTCCTCTCCAGGCGACAAAACGACTATCGGGGAAGGTTTCGTTGATGGTGGCATCAAAAAGATCAAGTCCGACACTTAACTGAGAACGCATAGCAAATACTTGCAGGCTATCACGAGAGACCCATTCTTGAAAAAAGCGCACAGCGGTTACTCGTGTTCTTCCCTCAGCATCTGTACCTGTCCCTGGGAAAGGTACTTCGTCATCCAAAAATGTGGCTTTGCTGCGACGATGACTTGCTGTTATGCCTAAGATAAATTCTTGAGTAGGTTTTTGTATTATGGGCTGACGCAGTGATAATTCGTAGTAATTAGAGTTTGATTGAATGTCAAGAACATCAAAGGGTCTTTCTGTAACTTTATTGTCAGAAAAACCATAGCTAAATGACAAGGTGCCATTGTACGGGTTGAGGGGCAGTGTATAATTTAAGTCAAAGGCATTACTACCATCTGTATTGGCGTAAACAGCGCTAATGCTATCGCCCCATCCGAACAGATTGGCTTCGTTTACTTGTATTTGCCGACGAAAAGTGCCGACAGCTGGCGATCGCCCATTGTCCAAAATCAACTGTACGTTAAAAGTATTGGCTTCTGTGATTCTTACTTCCAGTAAGCTTTGTCCAGGACGAGATCCGGCTGACAGTTCTGCTGATAAGGTTTCAATTAAGGGATTAAATTGTAATAACTGCAATGCTTCTAACAAGCGATCGCGATTTAGTGGTTTGTTTATAGCAATAGCCAGACGACTTTGCAAATATTTAGGGTTAAGTTTTTGAGTACCTACAACTTTTATGTCTTCTAGCTCACCCTCAAGCACCCTAATTTCCACTACACCATTCTGCAATTTTTGCGGAGGAATATAAGCTCCAGATGTAATGTATCCTTTATCTACATAAAATTGAGTAATTTCTGAACGAAGTTGGAACAGTTGTCTAAAGCTAATAGGGCGATTTGTAAAATGTTTAGTAATTTTGTCAAAATCTTCAGGACTAAAAACCGTACTACCTGTGATTTTAAATTTTTTCACGATGATAGTTTGAGGAATTTCACCGCTTGGGATTGTTTCTGGAGTTGGAGTTGTTGTACCAGGGGGTTGCAATAATTCTTCTGGAGGTGGTAGTGGTGACTGTTCTGGTAAAGTCTGATTTGAGGGAGGTTTACCAGGTTCAGGTCTAATATTTGGAACTTGAGCAGTTGTGTGGTTTGGTATTCGCGTTGTTTTAATAACTTGGGCTTTTAGTGGCTTGATTAGGGTTGCACTAAATATTATTACGACACTCAACCAACACCAGTATTGGTAAATATTTAATTGGAATTGAATTTTACTGGACATGGTACGAGTTATGTGACAGGGTGATGCCAACAATGAAATAGCCCTGCGTATTTTTGGCTTTGTGTTAATTTTTTGAGATTGATTATTATTCTCTTAATCTACTTTTATTTTGTTCTAACAAATAAACTTACAGCAGTTTTCAAGTAAATGAGGTACATCTCTGATTGAGTGAAAAACTTTCTTATAATTTATGACCGAATAGTCTGTACCTCATAAACCTGCAATACGCTGTATATAAGTACTTGGGTGGGGAAACTCCTCCAATTAAGCCGACTCACCGAAAGAGGAAAACCAAACAGTGATGTTTGGAATCCCACTGGCTAAAAGCCAGTGGGAGGATGTCAAATGATTGTTTATAATTAATGATTAATTAGTCTCAAAGCTTAAACTAAAAGTGAGTATAGTTGCAAGTACTTACATTGCATACTACATCAAAAAAATTTGTTAAGTTGATGTAACTAAAATAACCCTTGCTATCGCGGATAAATATTGATTTTTTTCAAAAAACAGGTTTAAGAATACTTTTAATCTCAAATGGCATCTTGCACTTAGTGCGTATTCGTACTAAGTGCAAGTCATGATTTAATGACAAAAAACAATAATTTTCTGATTCTGAACTAGTAGAACCATTAGCCAAACCATCAAAAAAAATGATTTTTGCTGGTTATATATTAGTATTAATATTCAAGATTTTTTCAATCTATTAAACCGGCTTCCCTAGCACGAATTTGAGTTATGATTCTGATATTTTTGCCTTGGTTTTTTAATTCGTGACAATCAATTCCTAAAGCGTCTTGTAGTTTATCCCAGTAGTGGCGCACCATGCGTTCTGATACACAGATATTTTCTGCGATCGCTTTATCTTGTAACCCTTCTTGAAAAGCTAGAGTCAACAGTCTTAAACACTCTGGTTTAATTTCTAATTCAGAGTAGATAGACTGAAGATCTTTGATATGGGTTAGTCCTTGTAAAGCCCAACTAACTCTGATGAGCATTTCTTTACTGGAAAGACTTTTATCAGCTATTGTAAAGCCTCCTTTGTGTGTGTCAATTGTAGATTTGATTCGCACTAGTTTTTTTACATGTTCGCTTTGAACTACAATATTAAGCTTAGGATACTTATTAAGCATATCTTGGAGTAATTGCATACCCGTACTAATTCGTGCTACGACTCCTTGTTTTTCTGGTAAAAAAATATCCATCACAACTAGGTCAGGTTGCAATTGCAAAATTTGATTTAAAATCTTTTCAGCAGTTTTAGCAGTCACAATTTTTGCATCCGGGTACTGTGAGTGTAGTAACCTGAATACTCCACTTAGACACATTTCATGACTATCTATCAACAAAATTTTCAGTGTATTATCTGATAAATCTTTGTTCATGCTGTGTTCTCACGTTTCAATACTTTATGGAATTGAATTGATTTCTGCTACATCGCCGCAGAAAGTTAGATTACTGTCATGATGTGAAAACTCAAACAATCAAACATAACTCAAAAAATTAAATATTATAGCTAGATTTCTATCAATAGGATGAATTTAACCTTCAAAATACGTCTATTTGTCATCTCTCTAGTAATACTCCTCAAATCAATGAAGTTATTACGCATTATTTAACATAATGTTACAATTAAATTTATAGAAAATATTTGTAAGATTAAGTACTAATAGGGAAAGATGGGAAGCGATCGCTACCTAATTTCATATATGGCATTCCTAAATGCTTCGGGAATAAGCTGTTCAGCATTTAAATCGAGCGAGCAATCTCGACACAGTAAGCAGTATAGCTCTCAAAAATCCTAGTTTAAATGCACATCAGCTTAATAAAAACCCCAAATTTTTGAAAAATCGGGGTTCCTGTTTTCTGAATTTGATAAAATTCAGATAATATTGATCATTAATATCTACTACTAGGTAAGAAAATTAAATCAATGGTTTCACCTACAACCAAACCCAACGCAGCTAATAAAGTTAAAAACAATAATGCGTCTCGTTTGCTAAAACCAGCAAAACGGAGTTCTATTTCTGCTAAAACTGTAGTTGCTAATGGTGTAACAATAAAAGTAAAAAATATTGGCAAAATTGCTACTACAATAACCGACATACTCAACACAACGGTAACAATTAAAACTTGAGAACCATAATCCAACAAACGATTTAACCAAGTGATACTCCGCCCAACTAAAGCTAACACCAAAGCAACTACCAATACTCCTACAAGCCAAACAATATGATGAACAGATAAATACCATCCTAAAAAAGCATAAGCCAGCCAGTGTAATAATAGAGTTATCAAAGGAAACTGATTAAAAATTTCAATATTCATAATCTAATTGTTAATATAAATATTATTTGTTCAAATAGATAATAAACCGCATCTAACTTGAAACCCATAGTTTTTTCTTAATCAGATTTTACTCTCAAATTCTATACTTTTCCCATAGGTTTCAAGTCAGACGTAGTTTAAGTATTAATTATCAAGCGTCGGCGTTTGCTCGTTGCGCGTAATAGTGAAGATACCAATTACAATCAACCAGAGTTCCCACATCATGAACCCAATTGGTGTAGTTTCAAACATGGGAGTCTGGGATATAACAGTAGCAAACAGTTCTGTTTGACCTAAAATCCAAAAAGGGACAGTCGCAAGTCCCATCCATCCCACCCAAGGCTTGAATAAAGGCGATCGCATGATTGCCATACTAACTTGTATATGGGAGAAGCCTTCAATTGAGGCGATCGCTCACACTTTAGCCATGAGCGTTCGTAATCTTCAGCGAGAATTGCAAGCTGAGGGTACATCTTATCAGCAACTTTTGGATGAAACACGCAAACAACTTGCTCTACGACATCTCAAAAAGCCCAATATCATGATTGACGATGTTGCTTTTCTACTTGGTTTTTCAGAATCGAGTGCATTTCATCGTGCATTTAAACGTTGGACAGGAAAAACGCCACGAACATATAGATTAATCAAATAATTTTTGATCCATAGACATAGACTGTAAAGTAATTAAAAAAAATGTTAACTATTAATGCAGATTTCAACTTTGGATTGTTTTTTTTTGGTAAGAAGTTCACATGGTATTTTTAACGCAATCACAATTGTAAGGAGAAAATTCAGTTGCTGACATCTACTTTACTAGCGGCTGCAACCACACCTCTGCAATGGAGTCCAGCAGTTGGGTTGACCATGATTATCTGCAATATCCTTGCCATTCTCTTTGGTAAATTCACCATCAAGTACCCCAATGCAGAACCGGCTTTGCCTTCAAACCAGTTCTTTGGCGGTTTTGGAGCGCCAGCCTTACTGGCTACTACCGCTTTCGGTCATATATTGGGAGCAGGTGTGATCTTGGGTTTACACAACCTGGGAAGATTTTAATTTTTGTTCCAGAAGCAACACAAGTGATTTGCCGTATTCATAATTTACGGTTAAAGCTACTGGGTTGATGATTTTTTGTCTCCGATTATGAGTCAGAGAATTCACTCTCTGACTCTTTTTTTGTTGCGCTCAAGATGAATTTGCTACACTGGCATGGGAGTTTGACCGCGCATTTGGCGTAAAGCATTGATGCAAGATGGGCAATCACAGCCAAATAAACTTATGGCTGTATCGCTTTCTTCTTCACTAAAATTCATTTCAACTATGTCACTGGAATTGTTATTTTGAGCCAACTTCATTTCTGGTTTGGGTAGTGCAGCAGGAGTATTACTTACCCGTGTACATACCAGACGGCGAGTTGCAGAGTGGGGAGACTCCAGACAAGAAACATGGGTTTGGGTTGAATTCACTGTTTGATTTGCGCGTGCTGGTTGAGTCATCATCACCATAGACAGCATAGACGCAAACAGTGCGGGGCTAGAAAGCAAAAAGAGAGCTAATTTTCTGTTCATTACTCAACAATTTTGGGGATTAACGAAAGCAGAATAGATAGTATTCTCACATTTGTATGGTTAGTGTTCCGTAAATTCTATATAAAGTTGTGTGATCTGATAACCCCAAGATTACCGAAAAGTGGTTATGAGTTTATTTGTTTTTTGTGATTTATGTTTGCAAGTCCACTTTTTTAGTAAAAATTACTGGGAATTAAATCCAACTTTGAGCGATACTCCAGAAGAGTCACTTAGTGAACGCACACCACCAAACATAATGAAATACTCATCTATAAATGAAGCCAAGTTTAAGGCATGGACTAAAATAACAGTTGCCAAGTTCCCAAAATATGGAATTGGAAACAGGACATTCCAACGCTCAAATCCTTTTACATCTAGCGAACAAGAATTTACTTCTGTTACATAAGCTACAAAATAGTGATAAATTAATATGGAACTTTGCCAATTACCCATTACCAATTACCGACACTGGTGGATAATATATGTATTCAAGCGGACATTATATTCAGTATTTTGTATGTATCGACACTTTTTGACAATTATGGGTTGCGTTATCAGTTAAAGCTTTGGACAAAGGATCTGGTTATATAGATAGAAGCTACTAAAAAGCAGGAGCGAAACTAATGAGGAAAGTAGAAGCTATTATTCGTCCATTTAAGCTTGATGAAGTGAAAATTGCTTTGGTCAATGCTGGTATAGTTGGCATGACCGTTTCTGAAGTTCGAGGATTTGGGCGACAAAAAGGGCAAACAGAACGCTATCGCGGTTCGGAGTATACGGTGGAGTTTTTGCAAAAACTCAAACTAGAAATTGTCGTAGAAGATAACCAGGTAGATATGGTTGTAGATAAAATTATCGCTGCTGCCCGGACAGGTGAAATCGGCGATGGTAAAATATTTATCTCGCCAGTTGAACAAGTTGTGCGGATCAGAACTGGAGAAAAGAATACAGAAGCAGTCTAAGTTTTGTTAGTTGTTGGTGGTTAGTGGTTAACAACTAACAACTAACACCTACCAGCTATGCTTGTAAATACGGCAATTTTTGAAGTAAGCTTGCAAAAGCCTTGCCGCGATGGCTGATACTACGCTTCATCTCTGGTGTCATCTCAGCAAAGGTCTTTTGCATTTGAGGGACGTAAAAAATCGGGTCATAGCCGAAACCACCATCGCCACTAGGACTATAGAGAATTTCACCACGACAAATACCTTCTGATTGTAAAGCGATCGCACCATCAGGACGAGCGATCGCCACTGCACACACAAATTGAGCTTGGCGCTGCACCTGGTCACCTAACTCTCGTAATAATCTAGCAATGCGTTCAGCATCGGTTTTGCCATAACGGGCAGAATACACACCTGGTACACCGTTGAGAACATCTACTTCTAAACCAGAATCATCTGCGATCGCCCAGTTACCTGTTACTTTTGCAACCTGTGATGCTTTCAGACAGGCGTTAGCAGCAAATGTCTCACCTGTTTCCTCAATTTCCAATTCTTCTGGTTTGAGTTTTAATTCCCAACCAGAATTAGATAGGTAAGCTTGCATTTCCCGCAATTTACCTGGGTTTCCTGTGGCTACTACGAGTAATTTAGTCATTGGTCATTGGTCATGAGGCTGAAGATTATAGAGGTATCGTATCTTTACTTAGCTTTCCTTTCCAGAGAGCAGAACAAAAGACAAATAACAAATGACTAAATATTATTCTGCCCAATGTTTTGCCCAAGCTAAGGTTTGATGTACTTGTTCGAGGGTTGAAGCTTCGCAGTAGAGGCGTAAAACTGGTTCTGTACCACTAAAACGAATCATCAACCAACTATCATCAGCTAGGCGGAATTTATAACCATCTATTGTTTGGCAATTTGTGACTGTTTTTCCAGCGATTTCTTTTAATGGTTCTGTTTGCAATTGTTGTAAAAGACGACTCCGCACTTCCATACTTCCTAGGGGTAAGTCAATGCGATCGTATGCAGAACTAAAGCCTGTTTGTTGTTGCAATTGACGGTAATAATCGCTTAAATCTAAGCCTGATTCGACGATCGCTTCGAGTACATATAATGCTGATAATAGTGCATCACGTTCGGGAATATGGCTACCGTAACCTATTCCTCCTGATTCTTCCCCACCCAGTAACACTTGGGCTGCTAGCATTCTGTCTGCAATGTACTTATAACCAACAGGTGTTTCAAATACTGACAGTTTGTGCAATGCTGCGACACGAGGAATTAAATCAGAACCACTCACGGTTTTGACTATTTCTCCTGTGAAATTGCGTCGCAGGGTCAAGTGGTCAATTAAAATTGGGACGAGAATTTGCGAACTCAAAAAATTGCCTGCACCGTCTACAGCTGCGATGCGATCGCAGTCACCATCAAACACCAACGCCACTGTTAAACCTGTAGGGTTGTGTTCTCGGTGTGTTTTCATTACCCCGAACAGACGGGAAAGGTATTTAGGTAAAGGTTCTGGCGCTCCACCTTCAAAAGTCGGATCGCGATCGCTATTGATTTCCTTAACTGCATCGCCTAATAGTTTTCCTAGTCCACCAGCAGCAGCACCATGCATCACATCAGCAAATACTGTCAGCTTTCCAGAGGCTATAGCTTCACGAATTTTGCCTATATCAACTTTACTTTCTAGCTCTTGACAATAGCTTTCCCAGGGATTGAATTGCTTTATCTTACCTGGAGTAGAGGCAACTGGTACTTCCTCTTCTAAAAGCGCTTCTATTTCTTGGGTTACTTCTGGCGGTACAGAACCACCGAAAGCACTTTTAACTTTTAATCCCAAATATTGTCCTGGATTGTGACTAGCAGTAATCACTAGCGCTCCCAAAGCATTGTGTTGCTTTGCAGCCCAGCTAAAAGCTGGCGTTGGTGCAAAGGTTTCGCTAAACAAAACATCAAACCCTGCTGCTGAGACAACATCAGCAACTTTTTGGGCAAAGTTTTCTGCCATAAAGCGGCGATCATAACCGACTACAATTGTGCGATCGCCGACTTTTTTACCGTAGGTATTGAATAGTACTTTTGCGGCAACTGGCGCAACTAGGGCTAGACGTTCAAAAGTGAAATCATCGCCAATCACGCCGCGCCAGCCATCGGTACCAAACTTAATTGATTTAGCTGCAACTGGCATTGAAGTATCCCAATTTTAATTTAGGAGGATTGTAGCATTTACACAAAACACTCAGTAAAAAAAGATTCAAGTATCAACAATGTTGTTAAATTAAATGAAATTAAATTTGTAGTTAGGGCTAAAGCCTTAATCAATTCAAGCACTAAAGTGCTGACAACGAACTCATCAAAATCAAAATAAAATTGACAAGACAAATCAGTGATGACAGAAATCTAAGTAAAAATGTTCCGCAAAGCAACATTAATCTCAGCAAAAACTCATCAAATAGAGTTTCAAATATATTAGGATCACAAGGCTGGTTCTAAACCTAACACACACTTGAGATCATCCAAAATAATGACTTATCTTGAAACCGCAGCACAATTTTACAGTCAAGTTGCCCAAACACCGGAAGTAGGACTTTGTTGTGTGCAAAGTACACCTCTACAACTACCTGGATTAAAAATTCCTCAACCAATGCAGGAAATGAATTATGGTTGTGGTACAACTGTTCATGCAACAGAACTGGCAAACCAGCCTAATGTACTGTATGTCGGTGTTGGTGGAGGCTTAGAAGCCTTACAATTTGCCTATTTTTCCCGACGTTCTGGTGCTGTGATTGCTGTTGATCCGGTTGCAGAGATGCGCCAAGCTGCTACACGTAACCTGGAAATTGCAGCTACAGAAAACCCTTGGTTTGATCCTAGCTTCGTAGATATTCGTGCTGGGGATGCTTTTAATTTACCTGTTGATGATGCTTCTGTAAATGTTGTAGCTCAAAATTGCCTTTTTAATATTTTTGAACCAGAAGATTTAACCCGCGCCTTGCAAGAAGCATATCGGGTACTAAAACCAGGTGGACGTTTGCAGATGAGTGATCCGATTGCGACTGTTCCTATACCAGCACATTTACAACAAGATGAGCGTTTACGGGCGATGTGTTTATCTGGCGCTCTCACTTATGCAGAATATATTGAACGCATCATCAATGCTGGTTTTGGTCAAGTAGAAATTCGCAGTCGTCGCCCTTATCGTTTGTTAGATTGTCAAACTTATAATTTGTCAGAACCATTACTTTTAGAAAGTCTTGATTCAGTATCTTTCAAAGTGCCTATTCCTGAAGATGGGGCTTGTATTTTTACTGGCAAAACAGCAATTTATGCAGGTTCAGAACAATTTTTTGATGATGGTGCAGGTCATATTTTACAACGTGGTCTTCCAGCAGTAGTATGTGATAAAACTGCCGCTAATTTTGCTGCTTCTATGGCAGACGAAATAATTCTTACTGATTCCACATGGCATTATGATGGCGGTGGTTGCTGTTAAATAATAGGAAGTTCAAGCGCTCATTTTTTGCTCACCAACTCCTCAAATTTTTAGCTCATAACTCTTGACAAAATCCTTACCATTACGAATGAAACAGCCCTGGGGATGAAAGGGGGTGGGAGGTTGGGAGGGGTCAAAATAATGTGCAGCTTCACAGGAAATTGGTATAAGGGTTTAAACTCTTACAGGAAAATCAAAAACTTGATTTACGAGTCGAAAACCTGATTTACGAGTCGAAAACTTGATTTACGAGTCGAAAACCTGATTTACGAGTCGAAAACTTGATTTACGAGTTGAAAACTTGATTTACGAGTCGAAAACTTGATTTACGAGTCGAAAACCTGATTTACGAGTTGAAAACTTGATTTACGAGTTGAAAACCTGATTTACGAGTTGAAAACCTGATTTACGAGTCGAAAACTTGACTCATCAGAAAATCCCACAACCAAGCATGAAAATCTCTTCCTCGAACGCGAGTGTATCTTCGCTCTCCAATTTCCAATCCCTATTTTCAAGATAAGTCTAATTATGATTCAAACATCCATAACACCTTTCAAACATAAACTTTATTCACCTTTAACAAAACAACAAATTACCGTTTTACAAATTAACTTAGGAAAGCGCTGCAACCTGGCTTGTAGTCATTGTCATGTAGAAGCAGGGCCAAAACGTACAGAAGAACTTTCTCCCGAAATCTGCCAACAATTGATTGAAGTTATTCGCACATTTTCCCAGATTAAAATTGTCGATTTGACAGGGGGTGCGCCAGAAATGAATTATGGATTTAAGCCATTAGTTAAAGCAGCAAAATTAGCCAAAAAAGAGGTGATAGTTAGGTCTAATTTAACTATTTATTTTGAAGATAGATTTGGTGATTTACCAGAATATTTTGCTCAAAATCAAGTAAGAGTGGTTGCTTCTTTACCCTGCTATTTAGCAGATAATGTTGATAAAATGCGTGGTAATGGTGTGTATGATAGTTCTATCAAAGCGCTGCAATGGCTGAATAAGCTTGGTTATGGCAAAGAACCAAGTTTGATTTTAGATTTAGTGTATAATCCTCAATTAGCTTCCAGCGAAAAATTTTCCTTAACTCCAGATCAAGTCAAACTAGAAAAAGATTACAAAGTGTTTTTACAAGAAAAATTTGGGATTATATTTAACAATCTTTTCACTATTACTAACCTACCAGTAGGTAGAACTAAACTACATTTAGAACGCAAGAAATTATACGCGCCTTATTTGCAGTTTTTAGAGTCAAATTTCAACCCCAACACTGTAGAAAATTTGATGTGCCGTGATCAACTGTCTGTTGATTATCTCGGTAATGTGTATGATTGCGACTTCAACCAGATGATGAATTTACCTGCAAAAACTCACGATGGTGAAAATCTGGCGCTCGCCAAATTACTAGCAGTTGGTAGCTTAGATTTGATTGATGAAATCCAAACAGCAGCTTATTGCTACGGTTGTACTGCTGGGTGTGGTTCTAGCTGTGGCGGTTCTTTGGTGTAGATATTAGAAGATAGGTAGAGTAAGCGATCGTTAACAACCACTAACTAATCACAAAAATCTTGTTACAAAAACTGTTACGAATGCGTTGAGATTGGTGAATCATCGTTATGATGGGATGTAGTTAAGCTCCTCACACCACATTAAAAGTCGTAAAACACTTGTTTTGCGGCTTTTTTATGTCTGTTGTACAGTGATCAAGTCCCCTTGATTTTTTATACATTATAAATACTGAAACAAAGCTGTCAAAGCAACAGCCAAAGCATCTGCGGCATCATCTGGATGAGGGATATAATCTAAATTTAATTCACGCGCTACGGCTTGTTGAACTTCATATTTTTCTGCATTGCCATATCCGGTTAATGCTTGTTTAATTTGAGCTGGGGTAAATTCTAAGTACGGAAGATTGTACTGGGCTAGAACTAACATGATGACACCCCGTGCTTGAGCAACTAGGATAGTATTGCCCATGCGATAGAAAAATAATTTTTCAATTGCTACTAAATCGGGTTGTAAATCCTTTATCAAAGTGTGTAAATCTTCGTACAATGTGCGTAGCCTTTGTCCCATTTCTGTACCAGCCTCTGTACTAATAACACCGAAATCTAGCATATCTACTGAGATATCTTGCTGCTGAGGTTGGTTTGATTTGTGGATAATTGTTCCAAATCCCAACTTTGCTAATCCTGGATCTAATCCTAAAATTCTCTTTTCCATGAATTTTTAATCAACTCAACCAAAATTTTGTGTTCAGGCGCAGATTGGCAACTTTGACAGGGTGCTTTCGATCTACTAAGAGTGTAGGCAATACGCTTGGGTAAAGGTTAAAAGTCAAAGATCAAAAATTAAAGGCGGGAAAAGTGTAGTTTTATTCTTTCCCCCTTGTCCTTCTTGTATTTTTTGTCCCCCTTCCCTTGTCCCCCACCAAATTTATCAGACTAATTGTGAAACGGTACTACACTCTTTTTTGTGATCAAAAATGTGATAATCCCACATTTGGGATATTGACCAGGTAGTTGTAAATTTTCTGTTAATTATTTAGTTTTTACTATCGCTCCTTTTTAGGTATGTCACTTGGTTTTTTAAGACAAGCCCTTAAAACTTTGCAAAAGCAGTCGCGCAGTCGCACTCCCCACCGAGTTAATCAGTGGTTCAAATGGTTATCACCAGGACTCTCGGTGAAACGTTGGTTTTTAATTAGTATTGGAGGTGTATTACTCGCATCGCTGGGTTTGGCAATTTGGATTAAATTAACGCCGATTTTCTGGGCGCTAGAGTTAGTGAGGGGTTTTTTAGGAACAATCGCCGAAGTTATACCCAACTATATCAGTGGGCCTTTAGTTCTGCTGGGTGGTTTATTGTTGCTACTTTGGGGACAAACTCGTACAGTAGGCTCAATTGCTGAAGCGCTACGATCTGATAATGAAGAAGAATTAGTAGATATGCTGCTGGCCCATCGCCGATTGTATCGAGGGCCGAAAATAGTTGTAATTGGTGGTGGAACCGGACTTTCTACATTACTCAGAGGACTCAAGCGTTACAGCGCTAATATTACTGCTATTGTTACTGTCGCTGATGATGGCGGATCTTCCGGGCGCTTGCGTCGGGAATTTGGGGTTTTACCACCTGGAGATATTCGCAATTGTTTAGCAGCACTGGCGGATGAAGAAAAATTACTTACAGAACTATTTCAATATCGTTTTCAAGTCGGCGATGGTTTGACTGGTCACAGTTTTGGTAATTTGTTCTTAACTGCGATGAGTGAAATTACCGGAGATTTGGAACGAGCTGTTGCTGCTAGTTCTAAGGTACTTGCTATCCGGGGACAAGTTTTACCAGCGACTCTGAGTGATGTGCGTCTGTGGGCTGAGTTAGCTGATGGTCGTCGCATAGAAGGAGAGTCTAAAATTACCGAAGCTGGAGGTAATATTGTTAAGATTGGCTGTCTCCCTGAAAATCCTCCTGCTTTGCCCGCAGCAATTAAGGCTATTAAGGAAGCTAACTATATAATTATGGGGCCTGGTAGTCTGTATACTAGCGTCATTCCTAATCTGTTAGTACCAGAAATTGCCGATGCGATCGCAGCTTCTGAAGCACCCTGCATTTATGTCTGCAACATTATGACTCAACCAGGCGAAACCCAAGGATTTAGTGTTGCTGATCATATTCGCGCAATTGATGCTGCTTGCGATGGTCAACGTTTATTTAATGCTGTGCTGGTACACAAGAAATCTCCTTCAGAACGCGCCCTCATACGTTATGCACAACAACAGTCCCATCCCGTCTTTTTAGATCGCGAAGATGTCACCAAATTAGGGCGAAGGATTGTTTTAGCTAACGTCATGTACGAAGATGAAACAGGTTGTGTGCGTCACGACCCCCAACGACTAGCAAAGGTGTTATTGCGGTGGTACAGTGGAGCGCAACACAGCAAATGATCATAACAGCCATCAGGGTAAATCCTAAACCAAAGGCGCTTACCTCTTTTTAGCTCTTGATTTATGCAATTAATTTTTCATAAATATCAGCAGTTGTTGTTTCTAATCCTAGAATGGAATACATATCTGGCTCAGACGTTCCCTGCATCGTCAGTACCATAGCTTGGATTAAAGCTTTCGCTTTGAGTAGCGTTTCCTGAAACTCCATCTCAGGATTAGAAAGTGCTATAATTGCGCCACCGATACCGATAGAGGTTTGATCAGGAGTCAAAACAGCAGTCCGAATGACAATATTCAAATCAGCCGAACCATTCAAACCCAAAAAGCCGATCGCTCCGGAATACACTCCTCGCGCCTCTTGTTCTAAGCGATCAATAATTTGTATGGTGCGGATTTTGGGCGCGCCAGTCATCGATCCTCCTGGAAATGAGGCCTGAATGCAATCCACCGCTTGTAAGTCTGATCGTAACCGCCCCCGTACTGTTGTTACCAACTGATGTAGTGTTGCATAGGTTTCTACATCCATTAATTTTGGTACGTGGACACTACCAACTTCACAGACTCGTCCCAAATCATTGCGTAACAAATCCACAATCATGAGATTTTCCGCCCGGTCTTTTTCGCTGTTGCGTAATTTTTCGCGCAGGATAAAATCTTCTTCTGGGGTTTTTCCTCGCGGTAGCGTTCCTTTTATGGGCTTAGTTTCTATCCATTTTTTTCGATCAATCTTTAAAAACCGTTCTGGAGATGAGCAGGCGATCGCAAGATCACCAAAATGCAAAAATGCAGAGTAGGGAGCAGGATTGATTTGACGTAATGTGCGATAGAAAGTCAATGGATCAGGAGTCGCATCGGTGTGAAGCTGATTCGTCAGACAAACTTGATAAGTTTCTCCTTCATGAATTTCGTCTAAGCATTGATGAATATCTTGAATGTAAGTTTGGTGAGTGCGATGCAAATGAAACTTAATTGGCTGTTGATTTCTCTGGTGTACAATCTTTGGGAGAGGAGCAAGGGTTTCGAGTTGTTGTTGGATAGTGTCAAACCAAGTTTTTGCCGTTTCTACCTCTTGTGTTTGTCCTTTTTTGACTAGTTGCAGCAAATAAAGACACTGTTGTTGATGATCGATCGCAATCATGCGATCGGCAAGTAAAAAAATAGCATCAGGTAAAACAGAAGAATGCACTAATTGCGATCCGCACTCTACCTTAAGTTCATAGCCAAAATAGCCAATAAACCCACAGTTAAAATCAAAAGGTAGTTCATCCGATTGACAACGCCGATAATCTAGTTCTCGCTTGAGATATTTAAAAATACTTTCGCTACGACGGATTACCGTACCTGATTGGGCGATCGTGAGTTCTTGGTCATGAGTATAATATCGTACTAATAAACTGTTTGCCCCACTCCCATCACCCATAAACGAAAAGCGAGATAAACCGGGTTCCACAGGGCTACTATCTAACCAAAAGGCATTTGGTGCATCCCGAAAAATATGTATAAATATTTTTTCTGTATCTGGGCAGATATTTAACTTGCGTGTATATAGTTCAAACTTCTCGCAATAAGGTTCGGTTAAGGATTTTTCGTTATAATTTTGGGATTGTAGAGACGCGATATATCGCGTCTCTGGTGGGTTTAATGTAGATCGATTTGTCTTATCCGAATCGTATTGAAACTTCTTGGACTGTTTTTGGTCAGGATGATTTATAGCAGAACTAACAGATCTATATTTTGTAAAATACTTCTTTGCTGAACTTTGTAACAGTTGATCTTTAAATCGCAGCGTTATATCTCTAAAGTTTTCGAGCAATTTTTGCCCATATTCTGTGCAGATAGACTCTGGGTGAAACTGCACACCCCAAAAAGGTAAATACCGATGATGCAATCCCATCACCAGTCCTGCTTCAGTCCAAGCAATCTTTTCTAAACATTCAGGTAGTTCATCAGCAACTAACAAAGAGTGATAACGTACCACTGAAAACTGATTGGGAATGCCTTGAAACAATTCAGAACCATTGTGAAATATTTTACTGATTCTACCATGTCGAACTTCCGGAGCATGAATCACCCTACCACCATGTAAATAGCCAAGTCCTTGATGTCCCAGACAAACTCCCAGTAAGGGGATATTCACGTTTTCAATTATTTGTTGGCAAACTCCAAAATCTGCTGATTTTTCTGGACGACCAGGCCCTGGAGAAATCACAATATTGTCAAATGCAATCTCTTTAATTTCATCCCAGTTAAGCTGATCATTACGAATCACCAGAGGCAATTCTCCATTTACCTCCCCAATCATTTGGTACAGATTAAAGGTATAAGAGTCATAGTTATCAATAATTAATGTTCGCATGAAAAAGTAACAGCAGAATATTTATGGTGATCGAAAATGTCAAAGTAACAGACATCTCCAGAAATTAATTATGCGTTACCCGAAATCTTTGTACCAGACGCGCAGCAAGATCCCGCAGGGTAATTTCGCGTCTGGTACATTTTTGGTAATAACCCAATTATCAATTACTCATTACCGACCTTAACGGATAATATTAAGTGTTCAAGCGGACATGATATCAGCTATGAAAATTTTTCTCACTGGTGCAGAGGCGACGCGATCGCTTGGTGTCACTCTCGGTAAATACTTGAGTGCTAATAGTGTCATTTTGTTGGAAGGTGATTTGGGTGCTGGGAAAACGACTTTGGTACAAGGTATTGGTGAAGGTTTGGGTATCACCGAACCGATTGTCAGTCCCACTTTTACTCTGATTAATGAATATACCACAGGGCGGCTTCCTCTCTACCATTTGGATTTGTATCGCCTTGAACCGCAAGAAGTAGTAACTTTAAACTTAGAAACCTATTGGGAAGGTTTTGAAGTTGCGCCGGGAATAGTGGCGATCGAATGGGCGGACAGAATGTCCTATCAGCCACATAGTTATCTTAGTCTGCATTTGAGTCATGAAGATCAAGGAAATCGTCAAGTTGAGATTACTTCCCATAATTTTGTTATGAATGCAGAAATTTTAGCTGTTTTCAAACACTATCTTGGTAGCTGAGGGCTATTTGTTTATCTACCACTACCACGTTCACTAGAAGGATCAAATAGCATTGTTATTTCTCTTATCTATACTTGGTGTTCATTGTTTCAAAAAATAGTTAATTCAAGATTAACAACTGCATTTTTTGATATTCATCTCAAGTGTGATGATTAGTTACAGAAGATCATGTAATAAATAGATCATATTGACTGTTTTATCTATTGTGTTTTTTTAAACAGTATTTTTGTATCATTTTTCTTGTCTTTATATTTTGTTGTATTTAGACAAAAATAGCTTTGGATACTATCTGTAAGGCTTTTTAGCAGATTGATAATGAATATTTAAGTTTTGCATCATCTATGCTTTTTATACCTGTTCCTGATCTTTTTTATCCAATCATATTAGTAATACTTGTTCAAAAAGTGAAAAAACAAACTATCTTTTTATGTTAAAAATACTGGCTTTAAAATTAACACAATTCAAATCATACTATTTTTCATAAACTGATAACCTATTCTTGATGATTTTTAGCATATGGATTGTTCTGTATTCATTCTCTACAAAATTTATAAAACAAATCCGGATATTGAAATACCTAAATTTAGCTGATATAAAGTTAAACCATGATGTTATTATGCATAAGTCAAATGGCTTATGCGTAGGCTGATAATTGCCAATTAAAATTCAAATTTTATACATCACAAAAATAAAATTTTCTTTGATAAGTAAATCTCATCAAAAATATGAGATAAATTCTTCACATGTCCCATTGAATGAGATGAAATATTAATAGAGAAAGGCGATCGCATCTCCATTGCTCTCGCCCTCTGGTGTCCTCAAACAGATATTTAAAAGCTTCGTTGGTCAAGTACATCAAGCATAAACTTAAACTCGCTTAATTTTTGCCCGCAATTCTTCCTTAATTCGATTTAAAATCGAACCCTCATCAAGTGTTGCCAAAATTTTATTAATCACCACCTTCGGTCCATCTGGTCCCCAGGTTGCGCCATTCACCAAATAAGCTTTGGTAACTTGTCCAATTCCATAGGAAGAAACACCAGCGACACCTGCTTGTGTCAGTGCTACGGATATATAAGGTGCAAAAGATGCGCCACCTGTGGCGGGTGCAGAGATACCCAGTAAGGTTTTGAGTGAACTTAAACCGAGATTTGCCAATAATTCACTTGCAGCAATACCACCCATACTTAAAGCTATTGTTTTGAGTAACTTTACAGCTCCTGATTCGTTCATCGGAATACTGTAGAGTTTAGATAAACCTAAAATCAAAGCAACATCAATCGCTGCACCACTGAGAATATCAACTACTGTTAAAGGATTAAGGGCGATCGCAGCTGCTTTTGTCATCACTGCTTTCCAAATCAATTGATTCGCAGCATTTTCCCGAATCATCAATTTACGCTGCACCAATTGTTCATTCACATTGTCAGCATACAGCATCGAATTAAGAGCAACCAAAGCTTTACCTTCGCGCTGCAAAATTTCCAAAATTTTCAGCTTCAACTCTTCTACTTGAGCATTACCTTGACGCATTTGCATACCCCTGCTACCGTCAGGGCGGCGAACTACCGTCCGTACTAGTGGTGATGCTGCTGACATGACAATTTCATCTGGCGAAAGTAATTCCCGTACTCGTTCATCACGAATTTTATGGTAAATTGCCATCCGGTCTGCTTCTGGATACTGATCGACTTTGTTAAATACCAGCAACATCGGTTTACCCGCTTCCCGCAACTGTGAAAGGGCTTCGTGTTCAACTTTGGTCATATCACCAGAAATCACAAACAAAATCAAATCTGCTTGTTTTGCGATCTGTTCCGCCAAAATAGCGCGGGTATCACCATCAACTTCGTCTAATCCTGGTGTGTCAATCAATTCTACTCGCGATTGGCCACTTCCAGAGAGGGTAACTCGCAAAGCGTGTTCTGTCTCCCCAATTGCTTCAGTGGTGATAGTCCAATTTACTCGTTGGGCGTTACGAGTCACACCGTGCAAAGGCCCGGTTTCAAATACAGTTTGACCTACCAAAGCATTCAGTAAAGAAGACTTACCCCGCCCAACCATCCCAAAAGCAGCTATATGTACTACCATGCTGTCTAATTTGCCTAGCATGGTTTCAAGATCATTAATTTCTGTTTCCAGTCCTGCTTGTTCTTCAGGAGAAAGGTCTAGATTCGCTACTAAATTCCGCAGCGCTGTTTGTGCTTGTTTGTAGTTCAGTTCTGCCTGAATATCTTCAAAGCTAAAAATAGCATTATCTAATTCTTTTTCCCAATTAGATACATTACTTTGATGAGGATCTGGTAAGGGCAATATTGAAGTCATGTTTGATTAACGAACCACAGAGGACACAGAGAACACAAAGAATTTTATAAACAACTGTCTTTTTTAACTTTAGCTATTTATTATCAGTAATGACTTGTTAGCGGACATTTCGATCAAAACGGGCGCTGGAAAATTAGCCGTCGTACGCTTAAGGTGATCATGTTCTTGAATCTTGCCTCTCCATAAGTTTCACTCCAAGATCCTGGACTTCGCATGAGTTGTCGGGGATCTGAATGCTATATGTCAATACGCTTGGTGTTAAGGATTTTTGGTATAAAAATTTGGTCTGTACCAGACGCGAAATTTCGCGTCTGGTACAAACGATTGTCAATTTAATATGAAGACGCATACAAAGACCCCACCCGCGCTCACGCGCACCCTCCCCTTCGCAAGGGGAGGGTTGGGGAGGGGTAAAATTCGGGAGCAGCTTCACGAAGAATTGGTATAACACCAACCGTATTGCGCTATATGTATGTAAAGACTATTGATAATATCAAAATCTGTAGTCAATTATTGCGAAAAATTACTACGAATCACATTTGGTAAAATAAAAGTTTTTGCTGAGAAAAGTGATGCTAATTTAAAAAGTAGGCACAGAGCAGTTAAAAACTTCAACCACAGCTTCTTAGATTAGGGTTTGTGCCTCCGGCTCTAGTCTCATCGCAACAAATTCTGAGTCATTGCATCCTTTAAATGTGTTTTCGCCTTGAGTTCATTTAGTTGTTTTGGAGGTTTTTGAACGCACAGCCAAGAATGCCTGCCTAGCTGGAATTGATGAAGGATGCTCTAGACGGAAGGATATGTAGTTGCGAGGTTTGTCCACTTTATTTGAGTAATTTTGATCTGAATCTCGACTCGTATAAATTTATTAAGGATATTTATAAACTACCGCCAGTTAGTGACGTTGTTCGGTCATAACTGGCGGTAGTTTAGTTTTAGCGGGAGCATTCCAAATGTTTAAACTAAGTTTTGTAAAGTAATAACAGTCACTTCTGGTGGACAAAATAAGCGTCCTGGTGGATAAGTTCCTAAACCACGGTTGACATATAACTGATTTTTTCCCACTTTGTGAAATCCTTTTGCCCATTCCCAATGTCGCATCACTTTCACATAATTACCTCGCAAAAATGGTATCCATCGCTTTACTTTGGGGTGGGTTCTGTAAACAAGTTTTTTATAGTAAATTACTATTGGTCCAACACCTGGCAGTATAATTTGACCACCATGAGTATGACCAGATAGTTGTAAATCTACTCGCCATTTTTGTAGAAATTCAGCAGTATCGGGATTATGTGATAAAACAATACAAGGTTTTGTGGAATCTAATTGATTCATCACAGATGCAGGATTAAATTCTCGTGACCAAAAGTCAGCCAGTCCAACTATAGGTAGTTCTTCTCCCAAAGGATAAGCAATTTCGTTCCAAAGGACTTTGACTCCGATATTTGTGAATGCATTTATGATTTCTGCTTTTGCATCGCGAGAACGATAATAGCGTATATCATGATTGCCGAGTACAGCATAGATTCCAAGGCGACTTTGTAAGTTTTTGAGTCGCAATACTAGTTGGTGAATAGGAGTTGGATCATCTGTAACATAATCACCAGTTAGTACAACTAAATCCGGTTCCGCTTCATTACTCGTGGCGATCGCTTGTTCTAACATTTTTTCCGACAGTCGCAGACCATCATAATGTAAGTCTGACATCTGCACCAGCTTTGTACCTTGTAATGATGCTGGTAAATCTGTTATGTTAACTGCTAATTTTTCTACACTTAAAGGGCCAGACAATAACCAATGCATCGTGCTGAAACTACTCCTGGAACGAGTGACTTCAGCTTAACAAATACTTATCTTTTTAGTTCGACTCAGCCTACTAACTTCTCAAAAAATTTATATTGTTTTGAGAGTTGCGATCGCTTAAGGGGATTGGGGATTCCCCGTTCCCCGTTCCCTAAATCTCAATCAAGATGATCTTCATCCAGTTCTGCAATTGCTGGTGGTTCATCACCAGGGGTTCTTAACACCTCAACCATTTCTTGGACTTCTAGTGGTGGAGGTGGTGTGAGTCGAGAAACGCTCCAAGTGACGACAAAGTTGATTAACATACCAAGAGTCCCAATTCCTTCAGCAGAGACTCCGAAAAACCAAGGTTGCATTCCGTAGAATTTCACCCCGACTATATAAAAGATAGTGAAGCACAAGCCAACCACCATACCAGCGATCGCTCCTTCCCTGTTTGTCCGCTTGTCAAATACTCCTAAAATAATGATTGGGAAAAAACTAGCCGCCGCTAAACCGAAAGCAAACGCCACAACTTGAGCCACAAAACCAGGTGGATTGACGCCAAAATAACCAGCGATCGCGATCGCAAAACCAACCATGACTCTACCAACCATGACTCGCCGGGATTCAGAGGCCCCAGGATTAATCATCCGGTAATAAATATCATGAGCGACTGCACTAGATATTACCAACAATAGTCCTGATGCTGTAGATAAAGCCGCCGCCAAACCACCGACTGCAACCAAAGCAATTACCCAAGGTGCTAATTTTGCGACTTCTGGCGTGGAAAGCACGATAATATCAGGATCAATGCTAATCTCACTGGTTTTTTTATCTGGTGTTAACTCAATTCGCCCATTATTATTGTTGTCTTTAAAGGTGAGTAACTTTGTATTCTCCCACTTTTTCGCCCAATCAAACTGATGGATTTGCTCAATTGTTTTGTTGTGTAGGCTATCAATGAGGTTATAGCGGGCAAAAGTTGACAAAGCTGGTGCTGTTGTATACAACAAAGCAATCATTAACAACGCCCAACCCGCAGAATAACGGGCTGATCTTACATCAGGTACAGTATAAAATCTGACAATTACATGAGGCAGTCCCGCAGTTCCCACCATTAAAGCAACAGTAGTAAATAAAACATCCAACATTGACTTATTTACGAATGGTTTCGTATATTCTTGGAAACCAAGGTCAACTTGGATTTGGTTCAGTTTTGGGACAATATCACTGAAGACAAAGGCTAATTGTGGGATGGGGTTTTTAGTCAGTAGTAAAGAAATCGCAATAGCAGGGATTAAGTAAGCAATGATTAATACAGAATATTGAGCTACCTGAGTCCAGGTGATACCTTTCATTCCTCCCAACACTGAGAAAAAGCCAACGATTACCATCCCAATCACAACACCAGTACTGATGTCTACTTGCAAAAAGCGGCTAAATACAATTCCGACACCGCGCATTTGTCCAGCGACGTAAGTCATTGAGACAAAGATCGCCGCGATAACTGCAACTACACGGGCGACGTTAGAGTAATAGCGATCGCCAACAAAATCAGGAACTGTGTATTTACCAAACTTCCGCAGATATGGGGCTAATAGCAAAGCCAATAAGACATAACCACCAGTCCAACCCATCAAGTAAATTGAACCATCGTAACCCAAAAAAGAGATTAACCCCGCCATAGAAATAAACGAAGCGGCTGACATCCAATCAGCCGCCGTTGCTGCACCATTAGCAAGAGCGGGAACACCGTGATCGGCGACAAAAAAGCCTTTGCTATCTTGAACGCGGGTTCGCCAACCGATGTAGAGATATAGAATAAAAGAAAGGATAACAAATAAAGTAGTCCAAGCTTCAACTGACATTATTTGCCTCTCCTTTTGATACCGTATTGGCGATCAAGTCTATCCATCTGCACGGCGTAGACAAAAATTAACACTACAAAGATATAAATTGAACCTTGCTGTGCCATCCAAAAGCCTACAGGTAAACCACCTATACGTAAATTGTTCAATGGCTGCACAAGCAGAATACTGCAACCAATTGATACAAATGCCCAAATAAGCAGAAGATTTCTAATCAAAGCTGTGTTGGCACGCCAGTAAGCCTGACGCTTATTTTGGTTCATAATAATAATGATTTGTTAAACGCTTAGGAAATAATTATTCTACAGAAGTGGACTAACGCTGAAGATTGTTGATATTTTGCATCACTTGTTGATATAAATCCGTATTCTTTTGTTTTTGAAAAATACTTGCTGCTTGTTTGAGATCAGAACTTGCTCCTTGTTTGTCTCCAATTGCAGCGCGAGTATTACCACGATTATTATAAGCGGCGGCAAAATTGGGATTTAAGCGAATAGCTTGGTCGAAATCATTAATCGCGCCTTGTTTATCACCTTGGGCGGAACGGGCGTTACCTCGGTTATTATAGGCCACAGCATATTTAGGATTGAGGCGAATAGCTTGATCGTAATCTGCGATCGCTTCGTTTCTTTTGCCCAAGGCGGCGTAGGCGTTACCTCTGTTATTGTAGGCTTCGGCATAATTGGGAGCAATACGAATGGCTTCGTTATAATCTAAAATTGCTGCATTGATATCTCCTGTTGCAGCACGGGCATTACCTCGGTTATTGTAGGCTTCGGCATAGTTGAGAAATAGACGAATTGCTTCGCTGTAATCTGCGATCGCCTTTTGCTTCTCATCGAGATCAAAGTGAACAAGTCCCCGCCCATTGTAAGCTTCGGCATACTTAGGATTAAGTTTGATGGCTTCGGTATAAGCTGCGATCGCACCTTGAGCATCGCCTTTGATATGTCTATATTGACCCTGAGTGTAGAAGTCTCCTGCTTTTGATGGTTTTGATGTTGGAGTCTTGGGAGGACTAACACCAATTTCTGTTACTAATACCTCATTACTCCTTGCACAAGAAACAGTTGCAAAGGCTATAAATGTCATAAGTGTAGCGATGCTAACTGTTATTCTTATCAATTTTTGCTCCTCTAACCACAATTTCATAAGTCATTCTAAATAAGTAGATGTTCCTAAAAATTGTGCTAATCAGTTTTATTAATGTTCCAGTATTTTCTATATTTAACAATAAAAGCTCACAAACATCTAATTAATAAAGCAATGCTAAATTATGTGTAAAAACATCTCCTATTCTCTTTTATTTTTGGACTTTATGTGCTTGTGGTTTAAGGAGAATTGCTATAACATTCTTAACGAAATTATCATATTACAGAATTTACTCATCCTGAGCTATACCTTCTTCAGTTTTAATACTTAAGCGCCAAGTTTGTGTTTTTTCTATATTTACCAACAATTGTTCAAGATTATCGCCCAAATCTTTTTGCATTTTCTGCGTCAATGTAATGGGTAAATCTAGTTCAATACCTTTGCTTTGTATTAATTTGACTAATTCTGTTAATGCAACTTTTATTGTTGTACGTTCAGAAGTATTTAACTTTAAATCAGAAGTTTCAGACAAATTTTGAGCTTGCATAGTTTTTTTGATTCGCTCTTGTAAATGCTCATATTCTGATTTAACTATTTTCCAATTTTGTTCAACCTCTTGATATTTTTTTGCGAGTTCAGTTAAGTCTTCTGTTTTTGGCTCAGGATTACTTTTTTGAGTTAATTCTATTAAGCGTAAATGCACTTGAGCCAGATAAATACAGTCTAAATAAGCATATTCTATCTGTCCTTCACTCAAAGGTCGCTGTCCCCAGTCGCTGGTTTGTTCTTGTTTGTTAATATATAAGAATTTGCATAATTTGGCAGCAAGAGTTTTAAGTTGGTAGTTAGGTAATGGCAAGATATAATAAGGAATCTTTTTTGCCATTTCTAGAGTACAAGTGACATTTTTGGCTTTTTTATTACCCAAGAACTTTAAATCATAACTGGCATTGTGAAAGACTTTTTCAATTGCCGAATTCGTCATGATTTGACTAATGAAATCAGCGACAATCTCTGGAGAGTCTAATACATCTAAAAGATAAATGCGATCGCCACTCATATCTGTTACCTCGTCTAGTACTTGAATAAGTGACAATCTGGGATGATTACTTCTATAATCCGCGACTTCTGTATCTATCCACAAAGTAGAGCTTTGAGCAAATTCAGCAATCTGAGAACGAATCGCACTAGTCGATGTCAGATGAGGCATGTTGAGGAAGCATGTAAAAATTAGACAATGTTTTACAAGTGTATCGTTACTCTCAGAGATTGTTTGAAAAGTAGTTGGCTGTAATTTTAAGCATTTCACAACAATTAACAGTTAGCGATCGCCAATTACAAACGAAAACTCTGCTTTCAGATTCCACCGCTTACCATCGTGTCGCAGTAGCATTAAATTATTTGCTGTAAATTCAAAATACAACTCACGCTTTTCAAACTCTGGCCAAGCAGCTTTAAAGTTCTGACGTGTTAAATCTCTAAACGCCACTGTCATGTGAGGTGCGAAAGGTCGAGTTTGAGATACTTGATCAACTATTCCCAATTGGTTGGCTAAGTGTGTCATTAAATTCGCTTGCATAGCCAATAGTTCTGGACTTCTGATCACATTGATATAGATGACGCGAGGAATAAACGCACCATAACCACTTAGCGTAATTGGTATTGGGTTTTGAGTGCTGGCAAATTCCTGCAAACACGCCTCTAATACTAGTAGGTTTTGATCAGACCATTTAAAAGGTGGTTGTAGGGTAATGTGAGGCGGAGATTTTTGGGCGTGACGACTGGCGTAGTTAAGAGCAAAGCACTGCTTGATTTGGTTAGCATAATCCTGAATTTCCTGTGGTGGTAGCAGGGCTATGAAAAAAAGAGTTTGTGATTTTTGCAAGGGAGTTTAATCGTTATGCCCAAAATTTTGATTGAATCGCTACTCAAATGCTACTCAAAAACTATCATAACTTGAGTAGGAAATGTTTTGTAATGGGAAGTGACAAGTACATGCCGATTTTTGTCAAGATTGAAGAGGGCAAAGTTGATAAATCTATTTTTGACCAATATATACCTGCTCACAAAGCTTACGTAAAAGATTTGATTGCTAAAGGACACAATGCTAAAACTGGCTACTGGGCAAAGATGGGAGGCGGGATGATGGTGTTTGAAGCTGCATCTATGGCAGAAGCGCAGGCAATTGTAGCCAATGACCCGTTGATCATAAACGATTGTGTTAGCTACAAACTATATGAATGGAAAATTATAGTCGAATAACACACATATAGAATATTTCATGCTATGCTTATTTTTAGACCTGGACTTATGCGACTGTAACGCCCAAATCTTGTCAGGACCGGAAGGTAGCAGCAACACGGGATGCTTACAGTAGGCGTAATCTCCGGGTCGCCCTATTTCTAGGAGCGTAAAGGCTGTAATGGCTGGTTTTGGAGATATTGTTAAAAAAGCTTTTTACCTTGGTGTTGGGTTAGCTTCTTACGCAGGTGAGAGAGCAGGCGGAACGTTATCTGAGGTGCGATCGCAAATCCAAAAGCTAGCAGACGAAATGGTAGCACGGGGCGAAATGACCACAGAAGAAGCTCGCCGTTTCGTTGAGGAGATGATGAAGCAAGCCCAGCAGCAAGCAGCTGATGGCACAGCAGCACCAACAACGACTCCATCTGAACCGCGCCGCATTGAAATTATAGAAGAAGACGAGCAGCCAACGGCGAAAGATGTCCAAGGCGATAACGAGAATGTCGAGCAACTACGCCAGCAAGTTCTGGATTTAGAAAACGAGTTAAAGCGTTTGCAACGTGATAATTAATTATAAATTTATGCTGGGTTGATATTAGCTTTGTTTTGCTGAGATCAACCCATTACTATATAGCGTAGAATTTAGTTAAAACCTAGTTTATCTAGGTGTTGTTCGTTGCTGTCAGTTAGGTAGCATTTTAACGTTAGATGAATATTTAATTTTTGCAAGATATTACTCTTTAGGAAACTGCTTCAAGATGTCTAGTTTAAGCTTAAGAACCCATACTTGAGAAAACGCTTTGTGTCTTTAGTGCCTTTGGTGAAAAAATAATTTTTGAAACACTAAGACATTAAGACATGAATAAATTTCATTTTCCAGATTTACACCTTGCAAGTTCAAACCCGTCTGCGATTGAAATAGCTAAAGCAGACTGTTTAATTTATTTGAGTCGTCTGAAGCAAAGGGTTTAAACCCTTTGCGATATATTGAGAAATTGGGATGCTCCCCTTGTTCACGTCTTTTTGCAAAATTGAGATGCTCCCCTACCAACTAAGGCGTTAATTATATGGAAAATTGGCAAAAGGATTTTTGGGAAATGGTACAAACACTAAGCGATGAAGTCGAAGGCTTTTTCCTGGGAATAGGTGAAATGGTAGACGCTTTTGTTGAAGTTACAGAAGAAGTTACCGAAGAACTGCAAAATACGATCGCTATCGAAATAGATCAGTATTTCCAGGAATTGACTGAACCATTTTTGGACATGTACTGGGAATTGGAAGATGTTATCGGTGATGATTTAGATCCCGGTTTTCCCTATCCAGTTGAACCCTCAGCCGAAAAAAATCCTGCTTGCATTGGTTGCTGCCACTACCACGGTCAAGCGTATGGTGGTAATTTATTAGTCTGTGGCATGCATCCTTATGGTTGGGATGGTGATAATTGCCCAGACTGGCAATCAGAAGAATTCTAAGTTAAAACTCAAGTGTCGATTGTCCAGAGGATATTCTATTGACCATTGACCATTGACCATTGCTATTTTTTAATTTCTATTATGAGTAATTCTTTATCTGAAAGTGTGTCACAGCCAAGTCAAGAAATAAAGTATGGCGAACGCGAAATCGCGGAAGGACAACTAATTACATTTCCTAATCCGCGCATAGGACGACGTTATAACATTGATATCACATTGCCGGAATTTACTTGTAAATGCCCATTTTCCGGCTATCCAGACTTTGCCACCATTCATATTAACTACATACCTGATCAACTGGTGGTAGAATTAAAAGCTATCAAGCTTTACATTAACAGTTACCGCGATCGCTACATTTCTCACGAAGAATCAGCCAATCAAATCTTGGATGATTTTGTCGCTGCTTGCGATCCTTTAGAAATCACTCTCAAAGCAGATTTTGCACCACGTGGTAACGTGCATACAGTAATTGAAGTTCGTCACGTGAAATCTAAAGATCAATAGTTATTCTTCCTTGTCCCCTGTTCCCCAATCCCCGATCCCCTAACCTTTCTAAGATGCGATCGCTTTGTTTTGATCTTTTGGTTCTTGACTCAGACGATCCAAAATTCCTAAAATTTCCTGTTCAAATGCTACCTTGGCGCGATTCGTTTTACCACCTACATACAGGTGTCCATCTGTTTGCAACGCCCAAATTTGTGAGTGAGAAAAATAACTCATCACCACACCCAACATTAACAAAGCAAACCCAGAATAAACCATTGGAATTCCTGGATCGGCTTTGATTTGTAAACCCGTGCTACCAACGACATCCAAAACTGTTAGTTTCACACCATTGATTTCCGTAGCCATACCAGTCCGCAAAGTGTTAAAAAGTTGACCTGCGGCGTCATAAATTAGTACTGTTCCTTGTAAATCTTTGGCTAGCAAAGAGACACCTTCACTTAAATCTGGTTTTGTCGGAATCCAGGTTCCCCAGATGCGCCCACCATTAGTGTTAAGTGGCGCCATGGGAATTTGAAAAACTGGACTTTTGTTTACCCGCACCCGCACAGCAGAAATTCCCCAATCTGTTTGGTAAAAAGTCACACCCTGATAACGCAGAGGTTGATTAACATAAATTATCTTGTGATCAACCTCTTGGTTTTGGTTATTCAAAACAGATAAATCTGAATAAAATTGGTCAATACTGCCACTAGGAGTATAATCAATCCAAAAACGATTCACATGCACAGACCAATCTTTAGCTTTGTGTATTGCAGCCCAAGGTCCTGCATCAATAATATTTTTAACCTGGAATGTATCACCACTAGCAATTATTTCTTGGGCCATAAACCCAGTCATTGCTCCCCACATTGACCCTAAAAGAATCGTGACAATACCAATATGTACAATGATGGGGCCGATGCGTCCGATAATTCCTTTACGAGCATAAAGAATATGATCTTGATCTTCTTTTTGAAAAACTTTGTAGCTGCGCTTATGTAATATTTGGATCAAAGAATCAACAGAACCATGATCTAATTCTGCGCTCAATGCTAGTTTAGTAAATTGTCGTGGTTGGTCATAAAACTTCCAACGACGCGCAGCTTTTAAAGCTGGTAACTGTCGAGTAAAACTACAAGCAGTTAAGCTAGTACCAAAAAAGATGAGTAAAGCAAAAAACCACCAGGTACGATAAACATGATCTAATCCCACAGTGAGAAGAAATTTCCAAGATAGGAAACCAAATAAAGCTGGGTGTTCTGGATAATTAGCTTTGTAAAAATCCAGTGATTGACCTTGTTCAATGACAGTACCAGTAACACTCAATAGGGCAATAATTAGTAAGAGTGCGATCGCTAAACGTAAATCTGTCAGTACAGGTAAAAAATCCTGCCGTAAGGATTGCACGATAATCGACCAAAAATTGGATTTTTCTGTAGATTTTTCAGGTGAACTTTCAGAAACTGAATTATTTGTATTGTCTAAAGTCATTTGTAAATTGTTAGTAGTCAGTTTTTGGTTGGTAATTGGTTGTTAGTAGGAGCGTAGACTCAAATAAATCAAGTAGTCTGCTTAAGCAGACTTTAACTAAAAGGAATACGAGAAACGAGGGAAAAAACACCAAATCCTACTAACAAAGCTCCGCTAATTGGATTAATCCAACTAGACCAACGGCGTAATTCTAGTATTTTTTTTATAGAAGCAGTAAACGTACCTGCTAAAATTAATGGTGCTACATGTCCTGCGGTGTAAGAAATGAGCAAAACCGCACCTAAAATTAGGTCTTGTGTATTAGCAACCCAACCTAGTAAACTTGCTAAAACAGGAGTACTGCAAGGAGAGGCGACTAAACCAAAACTCAGACCGAGCGCATAGGCTCGTACACCTTGAGGTAATTCTTGAGAAATCCAATCAGTACCACTAAAAGAGGGCATTTGCAAGGGCAAAGCTTCTAGTAAATTTAGCCCCATTAGGATAGCTATCACACTTACAATAATTGGCAAACCGATACCGATTTGTCCGTAGACTTTTCCAACTAAAGCTGCTATTATTCCCAAACTTGCAAGAGTGGTTGCTAATCCTAAAGCAAACCAAGTAGATTGGGCGGCTGATTGTAGACGACTTTTTGTTTCATAACCGCCAATGTAGCCAATAGTAATCGGCAGCATAGACAGCATACACGGCGTCAGACTGGTAATTAGTCCGGCAAAAAAAATTATACCAACGCTTAATAAACTTAGATGCGTCAACTGATTAGAGACAAGGGAGTTGGCGAATTGTTCTAGTTCGTAAAATTGGGTTTGCAGATTTTCAAGCATGGGCTAGATAAATGGAAAGTCCTTGCACTGCTTGAATTTTAGCTTAATTTACGCTATGGGGTGGGGTTGTTCAGAGCAAAGCAAAGGGTTTAAACCCTTTGCTCATAGCACAAGTCGTCTGAAGACGACTCAAATAAATCAAGTAGTAGTAGGTCATCAAGTTTGAATTAAGGGTTTGTAGTAAGCAATGCGCGTGCTTAAAAAATAAGGACTTAAGTCCTTACTACGAACTTTCTTATCCATCAATTTAAACTTGACGAGTAGTAGTCTGCTTAAAGCAGACTTTCGCCATGAGACTGCGATTTCAATCGCAGGCGGGTTTTTTGAACATGAGGGATGCTCCCCATTAGCGCCTTGCAATAAATTGTGGGACGAGATAATTTATGCTATTCTGCTTCCTGATTTTTACCTTCTACTGTTGATGTTTCTACTTGATTAACCAACAACGCTACAGGGAACTGTTGTAATATCTCCCGCAACCACAGGGTATCTTCGCCTTGTACTTTCTGTCCAGTGATGGCGTCATACCAAATATCAGAGGAACCAGCAGGGGGAACAATGCGGGTTTCGTGCCATACTTGTTCACCCAAAGGATACTCGCCTTCTTTAACTAAGGAGGTGAGGAAACGAGGAGCGATCGCAATTATTTTCGTGTCTGGTAATTCTCTAGCAAAACTTACAACATGGCTTTTCAAGCTACCTGCTACCGACAATTTGACATAGGTTCCCCATTGGAATACATCTAAGTATTTTCGCCGTGCTTGTAAAAGTTGATAAGTCAAGAATAGCTTCACTCGTCCATCTTCTGGGGTTTGCAGCAACTCTGCAATTAAGCTTGACATGTCTTGTGCTGCTTTGGTTTTGATGTCTTGCAGATATTCTTGTCGGATTTCAAAGTCTACCGGACGACGGTTATCCGGATCTACCATACTTAAATCCCAAAGTTCCGATCCTTGATAAAAATCTGGTAAACCTGGAGCAGTTGCCTTCACTAACGTCTGGGAGAGAGAATTTAAAATGCCGTAGTGTTGGATTTTGCGTTGGAACGGACGGAAAGCTTCCAGAAATGGATTATTCTGAGGATCTTTCAAGACGCGATCGGCAAAATTAGTGAAAGCATTTTCATAGGCTGTATCTGGTTTAAGCCAAGCTGTATGGACTTTGGCTTCACGGATAGCTTTAATAATATATTGTTGTATCCGCTCAACAAAGCCTGGATACTCTTCGTCTTTATAGGGAAACGCCCCTATCAATGATTGATAGAAAAAGTATTCATCGTTGGGAGTTGGTACATCCTGTTTATTTACAGTTTCTTTGTAGGGAGCATTAATCTCACGCCACTCTTTGAGATGAATTTCCCACTCTTCGGGAATTTCCGAGAGTACATTAATTCGAGCGCGCATGTCTTCACCACGTTTGGTATCGTGGGTAGAACTAGCATTCATGGCGTGGGGCCATTGAGAAGCACGCTGTTGATTGAAAGTATGGAAATCTTCTAGAGAAATACCAAAATCTGTGGGATGAGAACCGACTTCATTGAGCGAGACTAGGCGATTATAGACATATAAAACTGTATCTTCTACGCCTTTCGCCATCAATGGCCCAGTAAATTGTTGTAAACGCATCAAGAAATGCAACCATTGTTCCTGATCTTCTGGGGAGAGGTCTTCATCAATGTCAAGGATGAGAAACTTTTCAATAAAGCTTAATTCGTTGAGGAAGTTGGGAATATTCTTTTTAGCTTGTGTCATTACCTGCTGAATATATTCCCGATCTGCTTTGCTAGCTCCTGCGCCATTAATATAGGTGCGATAAATAGGAAACAATGCCAAAATTTCTACTAAAGCAGCTTTTAAGCCGTACATTGTAAAGTCACTAGCATAGCGATAGCGACCAGAAATTTGCTTCAGTAAGTGAGCTAAATTATCAATATCTCCTGCTAGGTGTCTACTAATAATTAATCTTTTGTTTTGGTCAATTAATTCCTCACAATCAACTTTTCTCCCTAAAAAGCGCTGATAAATAGAATTGAACTCGGATTCTGTTGATTGTTGGCAGAAAATGCCATTTACTTGATTGAGAAAATCATAACCAGTTGTACCTTGAATTGGCCAATTTATTGGCAATTCTTCATGGGGTTCAAGGATTTTTTCTACAACTAAATAAACATCAGGAGCATGTTCTCGTAGTCGATTGAGATATTGTGCCGGATCATAAAGACCATCAATATGGTCAATTCTTAAACCGCTAATTATTCCCTCTTCAACTAGTTTTAAGATACAGGTATGAGTAGCATGAAAAACTTGTTCGTCTTCTATTTTGAGTGAAATGAGATCATTAACAGTAAAAAAACGTCTGTAATTGAGTTCTTCATTTCCAACTTTCCAATAAGCAAGACGGAAAAATTGTTCATTGAGGAGGTTTTCTAAATGATTAAAACTTTCAGGGTTTCCCGATTCACCATTAAATTTACGAATATTATCTTCGATAAATTCTTTAATTTCGGGACTATCATTCCACAGTTCCCATAACATGCGTTTGGTAATAATAATCTGGTCGTAGCGTTCTCTTCCTTCCTCCCCTGATGGAATGTATTTCAACATGTAGAGAATACTCAGAAATTTCATAAAATGAGGATGATCTCTACCTAATTTATCTCGTATACGTCCTACATCGTAGGTAAAAACTTGAGAGTAAGATTCAATCCGAATGGGAAATTTTAGTGAGTAATAGTTGATAGTTAGACCACTGTGATCATATTGGAGCTTGAGTTCACCACTTTCTAAACAATCACCACAAAATTTACCTAAAAAAGGTGCTAAAACTTTGCCTTGATTTTCTGGATAATGATGATGCCAATCAATATCAAAAAACTCTCGATATTGAGAGTCAAAACCATTTTCCAGAACATCTACAAGCATGTGATTTTGACTATCAAATGCCATATGGTTGGGTACTATATCTTGCACCCAACCGAGATTAAAATGCTTGAGTTCTTCAACTAATTCAAAAAACTTCTCTTTTCCGCCTAATTCGGGATTAATTTCGTTGGGGTTAACAGTATCGTAACCGTGAGTACTACCTTTTCTGGCAGTTAAAATTGGGGATGCGTATAAATTAGATATTCCTAGTTCTGCTAAGTAAGAAGCGATCGCCTTGGCTTGATCAAAACCAAAGCTAGGGGTAAACTGTATCCGGTATGTTGCTACTGGTATTTCCATGATTAGTTATTAGTCAATGGTTATTGGTCATTGGTCATTAGTCATTAGCTATTGCTCATTAGAATTACAAATGACAAAGGACAAATGACTAATGACAAAAGACTACTGACAATAAACAACTACACTTTCAGGATTAAGTGCAAAAGTTGACTGGGATTCAGTGTCTAGTATTTCGGGTAACTGGGAGTTGTCACCACCCCAAGCAGAATCAGCCGAGTCCAGTTGTTTTTTCCAGGGACCACTAGGTATATTTGCTTTTATCTTACCAACTTCTTGGCTAAAATTCAGCCAGCATAATACTTGATTATTTTCACACCACCGCCGCAGCTGTAAAACCTTGTTTGGTTCGATTACCGATGCTTCTAAGTTATGGCGATCCAAATTAGCAAGTGCAGGAATTTCTCTCCGCAGTTTGAGTAATTTTTGGTAAAACAACCATAACATCCGGTTTTTGCCCTCATGACGCTTTTCCCAATTTAAGCGCGATCGCTTCATCGTCTCTACTGCTTGCGGATCTGGTGCTTCTTGACCATAAATTTCAAAAAATGCAGCAAATTCTGCCTTTCTACCTTCCCTCACCCCTTTAATTAGGTCAGGGTCACTGTGACTGACAAAGTAGAGAAAAGGTGCAGTTTCACCATATTCTTCACCCATAAACAACAAAGGAACATAAGGAGACAGCAAAACAGCTGCCGCAGTTAATTTTAACCCTTCAAAGGAGATTAAGGAGGTAAGGCGATCGCCCATCATCCGATTACCTACCTGATCATGGTTTTGAGAACACACTACAAATTGCTGCGAAAAACAACCGCTTGCTTCATTCCCGTGATAGCGATGACGATGGGGAGAGTAGTCCCAAGTGTAAACAAAACCTTCGCGATATGCTTTGGCCAGTTGTTCTAATTGACCAAAATCTTTATAGTATCCTTGATTTTCTCCTGTAAGTACAGTATGTAAAGCATGGTGAAAATCATCACTCCATTGTGCGTCAATCCCGTAACCACCAACTTCGGGAGAACGGATAATGCGGGGATCGTTTAAATCACTTTCGGCAATCAGGTAGCGTTTATATCCTCGTTGCGAAAGTTCAGCAACTGCTTCGGCAATCTCTGCCAAAATATGTTTAGCGCCAAAATCATAGATAGCGTGGACTGCATCCAAACGCAAACAGTCAATATGGAAAGTTTCTAGCCAGTACAGCGCATTCTGCACAAAGTAATTCCGCACCCCATCACTGTAAGACCCGTCAAAATTAACTGCACTACCCCAAGGTGTTTTGTAATGGTCAGTAAAATAAGTACCGAATCCCCAAAGATAATTGCCTTCTGGGCCAAGATGGTTATAGACAACATCTAAAATTACAGCCATTCCTTGCTGATGACAGGCGTCTACTAATTTTTTCAAGCCATCAACGCCACCATAGGAATTTTGTACCGCATAGGGAAAAGTACCATCATAGCCCCAGTTGCGATCGCCTGGAAATTGAGCAACGGGCATAATTTCAATCGCATTGATACCTAATTCCAGCAATTCGGCAATCCGAGGAATTATGGACTCAAATGTACCTTCTTCAGTAAAAGTAGAGACATGTAATTCATAAATGACCATTTGCTCAAGTGGAATTCCCTGCCACTCGGCATCAGTCCAGCTAAAGCTGCTGTGGTCAACAACTTGCGAAGGGCCATGAACTCCTTGGGGTTGAAAATGGGAAGCGGAATCAGCTCGGTCAACTTGACCATCCAATTGGTAAAAATAAAGACATCCAGGCTCAACGTTATTGACAGTTCCCTGCCAATACCCCCTTTCATCCTTTTGCAGGGGAATAATTTTTTCTTCTGGGGAAACAAGATGAACAGCAACATTACCCTCTAAGGGCGCCCAGAGAGTAAACTTGCAAGTGCGATCGCCTAAATATTGAGAACCGATATACATATTGATTGTTGATAGTTAGTGTTTAGTTATGAGGAATGGGGGATAGGGGAATGTGGGGAGTGTGGGAAGATAACTAATCAGTTATCAGTTATCAGTTATCAAATTAAACTGGTCACTGTTAACTGATTCATACCCTATCCCCTATTCCTAATCTTCATCATCGTGAGAAACTCTGCCCATACGTTGCAACATCACAAGTGATCGCGCTTCTACTTGTACAGGTTTATCTTCGATGTAACGTTTACCGCGTTGCACAAAGCGGGGTTTAGTAGTATCAATAATGGTGAGCCATTCCCAATCCTGTAGTCCTTTAGGAATTGTGAATTCCACCATTTCGTAGTGGGCGTTGAAGAATAATAAAAAGTTTTCATCGATAATCCGCTCACCCCTTGGCCCTGGTGTGGCGATTTCTTCGCCATTGAGGAAAATGCCGATCGCTTTTGTAAAACCATCGTTCCATTGTTCCTCTGTCATTTCACCACCATCGGGGTTAAACCACAAAATATCATGGACACCAGAGCCGTGAATGGCTCGACCTTGGAACCATTTGCGTCTTCGCAGGACTGGATGTCTGCGACGTAAATCAATTAATTGACGAGTAAAGTCTAACAGCGCTTCGTTTTCTTCTTGTAAATCCCAATCCAGCCAGGAAATTTCGTTATCTTGACAGTACGGATTGTTGTTTCCTCGTTGCGATCGCCCCATTTCGTCACCCATTACTAGCATGGGTACACCTTGGGAAAGAAACAGCGTAGTCAAGAAGTTCCGCAGTTGCTTTCGCCGCAGTTGTGTTACTTCCCGGTCATTAGTGTCACCTTCAATACCGCAATTCCACGAACGATTATGGCTTTCCCCGTCTCGGTTATCTTCGCCGTTGGCTTCGTTATGCTTTTCGTTGTAGCTAACTAAGTCATGGAGAGTAAAGCCATCGTGGGCAGTAATAAAATTAACACTAGCGCTGGGACTGCGGCCATTAAACTCATATAAGTCAGAACTGCCTGTAAACCGATAAGCAAATTCTGCCATGCGGCTGTCTTCTCCACGCCAAAAGTCCCGTACAGTATCGCGATACCTACCATTCCACTCCGACCATAACAGAGGAAATTCGCCTACTTGGTAGCCTCCTTCACCCACATCCCAAGGTTCAGCAATTAATTTCACATCTGCGATTACTGGATCTTGGTGGATAATATCAAAGAAAGCTGCCAGACGGTCAACCGCGTATAATTCTCTAGCTAACGCCGATGCCAAGTCAAAACGGAAACCATCAATATGGCATTCCAATACCCAGTAGCGTAGACTATCCATAATCAGTTTTAGCACTTGGGGATGGCGGACGTTAAGAGAATTACCACAACCTGTAAAGTCCATGTAGTAACGGTAATTGCCATCAACCAGACGGTAGTAAGAAGCATTATCGATACCACGTAGGGATAAAGTTGGCCCCATGTGGTTGCCTTCACCTGTGTGATTGTAAACTACATCTAAGATCACCTCAATGCCAGCATTGTGTAATGCCTTCACCATCTGCTTAAACTCCCGCATCTGTTGTCCTAGAGAACCACTGGCACTATAACCAGAGTAGGGAGCCAAGTAGCAAATAGAATCGTAGCCCCAGTAATTTTTTAAGTTCTTATCTACTAAATGTCCGGGATAGGCCAAAAAATGATGGATTGGCATTAATTCTACTGCCGTTACACCCAAGGATAGCAAGTGAGAAATCGCGGCGGGATGAGCCAGTCCAGCATAGGTTCCACGTAGCTTTGGGGGAATTTCTGAGTGTAGTTTAGTAAAGCCCTTGACATGAGTTTCATAAATCACAGTCTCATGCCAGGGAGTTCGTAGCAATTCGTCTCCTTCCCAATCAAAAGACTGATCAACAACAACTGATTTAGGAACTAGATGAGCATCGTCAAGTTCAGAAAAACCTAAATCTTCATTTGGATCATCCCAACGATAACCAAATATTTCTTCACCAAAGCGGACATCGCCATCAATTGCCTTAGCGTAGGGATCAATTAATAGTTTGTTGGGGTTAAAGCGATGTCCTTCTTCCGGCGCAAAAGGGCCATGAACTCTAAAACCATACCTTTGACCAGGGCCAATTCCAGGCACATAACCATGCCAAGTGAAGTTAGTCACTTCTTTAATTTCTAACCGGGTTTCTCGACCTTTTTGATCGAATAGACACAATTCAACTAAAGTCGCATGTTCTGAGAATATAGCAAAATTAGTACCCTTGCCATCCCAGTTTGCTCCCAGAGGATATGGTCTACCAGGCCAGAGTGAGAAGTACATACAGTCAAACTCCTGTTGCAGATTTATCAAGCAGGACAGTTGAGAAGAGCGCGCATTCCAAATTCTTGCCCAGCACAACACGCCTAGCTTTTTGCAGTATCTCAAATATTAAGCCAAATAAAAAGTTTTGTAACTCAACCTGTTGGCATAAATTTTACTGATTCACTAAATACTGACATCCCCACAAATGGTGAATTTTGTCAAATTTTGGAGAACTCACTTAGATGATTTTGCTACATTTTAGGCATAATCAAGCGATCGCTCGATTTCACAATTTCAAAATACTTATTCATCTGTGTACTCTACTCTAAAAAACAGCAGTAGGTAAATAACCTCAGTTCTATTGCCATTCCCTGTCCTCAAGTTCCTTAGTCGGCAATAATAAGGTTGCTTCAATTTCCTGCCTGATAGCAGTTGTCACCTCACAATTGCTATTCAAGCAATCGAGCAGTAACTGATTAGCATCGTAATAGCGTTGCAGGGTTTGCTGTTGCTGTTGGCTATAGCGTTTACCGGTCTAATGAAGTACATTTATTAAGATAAAGCTGTGCATCTCCTCAAGGAGAAAAATGAAACCATATTCCCTCGACTTTCGTCAAAAAATACTTGATACATATTTAGAAGGTG
>JAESGT010000054.1_pt1 | contig 45377 bp, 34 predicted proteins | sample 9266261 | NCBI WGS metagenome assembly JAESGT01 (sample SAMN15741584, study PRJNA653494) | algae metagenome | isolation source: Pelatocladus maniniholoensis HA4357-MV3 and co-occurring heterotrophs from... | place: USA: Maniniholo cave near Haena, Hawaii | collected 2009-07-28 | reverse complement strand
ACTAGATATTAGTTCTGGTTCTGAGCAAGAGGAGGAAGATCCACAAGATTGAGTCTCTCTTGTTATTCGCGATTCAAGCTCGCGAATAACTTTCCTTTCTTTATTTTTGCAAAATTGGGATGCTCCCGGAAAATCAGACTTTTCTTGCCCGTCTTTCTGCCTTGGTCGTCCTCTTCTTCCACCGAGGTGATGAAATTCTGGATCAAGTCCAACACGCTATCTTTCTGCCACACTTGTTCCCAGAGATAGGCGGTGCTGAAACTCAATGCTGAAGGCGGGTTCCCTGCGCCACCACTACGCCCCTGATTGAACGGCAGAAAGCGGGTTTTACCGTTTTGCAGATGGGTGGTCATGTAGACCAAATCGGGGTCAACCGCAAAATGAGACAGGCAAACGCCAAAGGTAAACAGGGGTTCCCGCGCATCGCGGGTGGTGCGGTATTGCTTGATGGCGTGTTCTACCGATTGTCCCTTAAAGGGGTTTTTCAGTTCGGCGGTAAACAAGGGTACGCCATTGAGGAACAGCGCCAAGTCAAGACTTTTATCGGGGGTTCTTTCACTGTAACGAAGCTGGCGGATAATGCTGAAAAAATTTGCCTGATAGAGTTGCTGGGTTTCGGCGTTCAACCCTGTGACAGGGCGGAAATAGGCAAGCTGGAAGCGGCAGCCGTTGACTTTCAGCCCTTTGCGGAACACCTCCAGTGTGCCGCGTTTTTTGATCACCTCGGCAAGGCGTTTCAAAAGTTTGGGTTTTGCGTCTTCTCCATACTGGGTGACGAATTTCTGCCACTCCTGGGGTTGGGTTGCCTGGATAAAATTGAACACATCCTGGGGAATCAGGCACAGGGCGCGGTCATAGTCGCTGGGGTTGCGGGAGGTATAGCCGCTTTGTAGGAGGCTTTGTTCGATTGTGGTTTCAAAGTTTTTTTCGGAGGTGTCAACCATTTATGCTACCTCCTCCCGTATGTCGATTTTTCCGGTTACGGCGGCGGAAATCAGGGCGGTGCGGTATTCTTTTAGGTGGTCAATGCTGAGTTGGATTTTATCGGAGAGAAGGTCGATACGGATAATTGACCGCTCAACGAAATCGGCAATTGCTTTCTGCTCATTAATGCCCGGACATGGCAGTTTTACTTGCCGGAAATTGTTGTAGTTAAGGTCTTGCCCGTCTCGGATGAATGTTGCCGTTGCCTGAAGCCCCTGAATGTAGGCTCTTGACTTGAACAGGTAAGAGTAAAAGCCAATATGTGCTTTTTTCTCAGCAACCAGGGCGACGTATGATGATCGGATGCATCCGCGCGCTTTCACCCGCTCAATACCGCCTTCAAAACTCCGCATACTGATAACGAAGTTGCCAACCTCGACATGTTTTCGTTGATCAAGGTTTTTCACTGCATGTGTTACTTGGCGACCTTCCAAGCGTTCAAACTCAGCTAGCGGAATCACACCATATTTTTGAGTTGCCGAAAGATGCTCGTCGTCATCATGCGCCCGCTCTTTGCTTTCCAGGAAAAGCCGATTGCTTGGAACCATATCCCAATGCGCTGGAATCTCGCCCAACCACTCAATACCGGAATCTTTCATCGGTACATCAGGGTTAAGCCCTTTGGTGACAGCATGACTAATTAACGCCGTGCGTTTTTCCTGCAATAATTCAATAAACCGCTCTTTCTTGGCTATCAGCGCATCAATTTTGGCAGTTTCGCGATCGAGAAATAAGGCTATAGTTTTTTGTTCTATAAAAGTAGGTACAGCAACAGAAAGATTAATTATTTGTTCACCGTTTGCACGAGGCATTTTTGTACCGTAGGTAAATGAATTAACCAGGTCAATAAATCCATCAGCTAAAAACTGATAACAAAGAAATTTACCATCTATATTTTTTGCTGGTTCAAATGCTAATAGCTCAGTTGTGCAAACCCCACAAAAATCAGCCAAAATAACTTTGGCTAAGTAAGGGCGGAGTTTTCCAAAAAGAACGTTACCTTTTTCAAAAGTTGCAACTGTACTTTCTACACTTTCTACTGGAGCGTCTAAGAGAAGCCTTCCTGTTTTAGATTCAATATGTTCTAGCCCAATATAGGTTAAATCATCAGGTTTCTTAGTTACTTTCTTTGATGATATAGGGGCTATATATTTTATTCGTTTTAATTCCCAATTCTCAGGAACCTCCCCCAACCACTCAACCCCTGAATCTTTATACTTCGGATACCGCTTCCACGTCCGCACGGTTTGGGTAACATCCTGCATTTCCAAAGTAGCTTGGTTCATCCTGCCACCTCCCGCAACATCTCCAGAATCTCGGCTTCCACCTGTTTCATATCGGCTTCGATCGCTTCCAGCGTTCTTGGTGGCTGATACTGGTAAAAATAGCGGTTAAAGTTGATTTCATACCCTACCTTACCTATTCCCCCATCTTTCTCGTCGCGGATGCTAATGTTAATCCATGCATCGGACACATGGGGTTTGACTTCCCGCTCAAAATATGCTTGGATATCTTCCTGAAGCGGAACATTTTCAGTATCGCGTAACTCACTGTCTGGCTCAGGATCACCGTTTTTATCGCGGCAAATTTCCGCCGTTTCATCCCGCTCTGATAACGCGGTAAGGATGGCGGTATAGACAGGAGCCGCGATTTTTAGCTCCTTCGCTTTAATGGCTTTTTTCAGCACTTTCTCAAAATCGGCACGGTCTTTAAACACCGTATCCGGCAACGTTTGCAGCATCGTCAGGATCAGCTGTTGCTGGGCTTGCCCTGCCTGTTCCTCAATATCCTTGATGCTTTGGTCTTTCTTCTTGCTGACGGCAAGGTTAATAAAGGCTTTCTGTTCCTTCAGGCGTTCGATGCGTTCTGGGGATGCCTGAAAGTTTAGCCGTAACGGGCGCTCAATGGTGATTTTGCGATCGCCAAAATCGGTGCTATCAAAAATCCGGCTTACCTCGTTGGCTGTGAATGTCTGGAATAACTCGGTAATCTGGTCAATTTGTTCGGTGCTGATTTCGCGACGCTTATCACCCAGGCTTTTCCGCATCGCTATCCAGAAGCCAGAAGCGTTAATCAGTTGTACCTTCCCCTGACGCTCTGGTGCTTTATGGTTGGTGAGTACCCAAATATACGTAGCAATGCCCGTGTTATAAAAAAGCTGTTCCGGCAGAGCGATAATCGCTTCTAGCCAGTCATTTTCCAGAATCCACCGCCGAATCTCACTTTCGCCGCTCCCTGCATCACCCGTAAACAACGGCGAACCATTCATAACGATCGCCACACGGCTACCCCCTTTGGTTCCTTCATCCGGCAGAGCATGTGCTGTAAAAATAGCAACTGCCCATCACTGATACGCGGTGTACCCGCACTAAAACGACTACCCGTCTTGGCGGCTTCTGACTTGACGGCTATTTCGTCCCGCTTCCAGTCCTTGCCATAGGGCGGGTTAGCAAGCAGATAATCAAAGGTTTTATGGCTGTGTTTATCGTTAGAAAGGGTACTGCCAAACTGGATATTTTCTGCGTCCTTACCGTCGATGCTTTTCATGTAGAGGTCGGATTTGCAGACGGCAAAGGTTTCCGGGTTGACTTCCTGCCCAAACAGAAACACTGTAGCATTAGGGTTAAGGTCTAAAATCCGGTCTTTGGCAATGGTCAACATTCCGCCCGAACCACAGCAGGGATCGTACACGGTGCGGGTGATGTAATCCTGGCTGAGGGATGATTTATCCTGAGATAGCAGCAAACTCACCATCAGGTGAATTACTTCGCGAGGGGTGAAGTGTTCCCCCGGATTTTCGTCGAGGGCTTCGTTAAACTTGCGGATCAATTCTTCAAAAATATACCCCATTTCCAGGTTCGACACTTTATCGGGGTGCAGGTCGATCTTTTTGAATTTCTCCATCACCAGATACAACAGATTTGCTTCGTCAAGCTTGTTGATGGTGTTGGGGAAGTCGAATTTTTCCAGCACTTCGCGCATATTGGCGCTGAAGCTGTTGATGTAGAGTTTCAGGTTAGCCGCCAGATTTTTTGGGTCGTCCAGTAGCTTGCCAAAATCGTAGCGGGAACTGTTGTAAAACGCAAAACCCGCCTTTCGACACAGGACAGGATCGAGGTTATCGAGTTTATCCTTATACTGGGCGTGGGTTTCTAGCACCTGTTCCTTGGTGGGTTCCAGCACACAATCTAGGCGGCGCAGCACCGTGAAGGGTAAGATCACATCTTGGTATTTGCCCCGTTTAAACGTGTCACGGATCAAATCCGCCACACTCCAGATAAAGCTGACTTTTTCCCCAAAATTATTCATTCACGCAATTCCCTATTGTACATTGCCAGCACTGTTGTTTTTTGCTACCTTATCCCCCGTGTGATTACCTCTGGGAATTTTAGCATCTCTTATATTGCAGGGTATAATCCCTACTTGGCAATGGATTGCTTGACAATGTTAGGACTTACGCACCGAGTTTGTCCCTTGAGGCTGGTTGTAAGGCAATACTGCTCGGATAAGACAAATCGATTGACATTTAAACCCTGTAGAGACGTTGCAGTGCAACGTCTCTACATGCCCAAAATTATGACGAAAAATCCTATACCTTACAGTATTGGACATTCATCTGTTAACAGCGACACTAATTCTGTTAACGACGATATTTAATTAGTTATTCAACAAGATCAAATCGGGATGACTGGATTCGAACCAGCGGCCCCTTCGTCCCGAACGAAGTGCGCTACCAAGCTGCGCTACATCCCGGCACTATAATGCCAATATAGATAATAGACTATCACAAGCTTGCCTAAATGACAATTAAAGAAAAAAGGTAGGACATTCTTCACCCTACTCTACGAGAAGCCGCTTGCACGTCTACATCCTTCTCGGCAGAAGCTTGCTAACATTAACTTTGATAACTATATTTAAGTGGTAAAAGTGGATTGTGACTGTAAAACCAGACTGGTTGCGGGTGAAAGCGCCTCAGCGGGAGCGCGTCGGAAATGTTAAAGAGATTTTACGGGATTTAGCCCTGAATACGGTTTGTGAGGAAGCGTCCTGTCCGAATATTGGTGAGTGCTTTAATGCTGGAACGGCGACTTTTTTAATTATGGGGCCTGCTTGTACACGTGCTTGTCCTTACTGTGATATTGATTTTGAGAAAAAACCCAAACCTCTAGACCCCACAGAACCCGCACGACTAGCAGAAGCAGTGCGGCGGATGAAACTCAACCACGTGGTTATTACTTCTGTGAATCGAGATGACTTGCCGGATGGAGGCGCATCACACTTTGTCCGTTGTATTGAAGCAATTCGCGCGATTTCACCTCACACTACGATTGAAGTATTAATTCCTGATTTGTGCGGTAATTGGGAAGCACTAGAGTTAATTCTTCAAGGCAAACCGGAAGTCCTCAACCATAATACAGAAACAGTTCCGCGTTTATATCGCCGTGTCCGTCCCCAAGGTAATTACGATCGCACCCTAGAATTACTCAAGCGAGCTTCCTACAGAAGAGCTGAGTCGCAAAGCGACACGCTTGCGCGAACGCTAACGCGTCAAATTGCTCCTGCAATTTACACCAAATCCGGAATTATGGTCGGACTCGGTGAAACAGACGAAGAAATTCGCCAAGTCATGCAAGATTTACGCAGCGTTGATTGTGATATCTTGACAATCGGGCAATACCTCCAACCCAGTCAAAAACACTTGCAAGTAAATACATTTATTCATCCAGATCAATTTGCTGCTTGGCAAGCATTCGGTGAAGAAATAGGCTTTTTACAAGTAGTTTCATCACCCTTGACAAGAAGCTCTTATCATGCTGAACAAGTCAGAGAATTGATGGAAAGATATCCACGTGGGGAGTGTGGGAAGAAAAGGGAGAATAACCAATGACCAATGACAAATGACAAATGACCAATGACAAAATCAGTAGTAATTCTAGGTGCGGGTGCTTGGGGTAGTGCTTTGGCTGTTTTGGTTAAAGCCAATGACTACAAAGTACACGTTTGGTCGCGTCGTAGTTTGCAAACTTTGGAGAAACTCGTAAAGGATGTAGATATTATTGTTTCTGCTGTTTCCATGAAAGGTGTCAGAGATGTGATTTCTCAACTTCAGTCTTTACCCCTTTCTCCAAAGATAATTTTTGTCACAGCTACGAAAGGTTTAGACCTGCAAACTACTTGTACACCGTCGCAAATTTGGCAAGAAGCTTTCCCCAACAATCCTGTAGTTGTTCTTTCTGGACCAAATTTATCTCAGGAAATTCAACAGGAATTACCAGCTGCAACGGTAGTTGCTAGCAGTGTTATCGGTGCTGCTGAGGTTGTACAGTTGGTATTTTCTTCAAACCGTTTCCGAGTTTATACAAATGCTGATCCTTTGGGAGTAGAACTAGGAGGAACACTAAAAAACGTCATGGCGATCGCTGCTGGTGTATGTGACGGTTTGGAATTGGGAACTAATGCTAAAGCTGCTTTACTCACCCGTGGTTTAACAGAAATGGTTCGCATCGGTGTTCACTGGGGTGCAAAACAGGAAACATTTTATGGATTATCTGGTTTAGGTGACTTACTGGCAACTGGTAACAGTCCTTTGAGTCGTAATTACCAAGTTGGTTATCAACTAGCTTGTGGTAAAACTCTTACAGAAATTCTTACCCACTTACAAGGGACTGCTGAAGGGATTAATACCACCAAAGTTTTGCTGGTGCGATCGCACCAGCAAAATATTTCCATACCTATTACCGAACAAGTGTATCGCTTACTCCAAGCCGACGTGACTCCCCGACAGGCGCTTGAAGAACTTATGTTACGCGATATCAAGCCGGAATATCACGATTGATTTGTTGGTGGTTGGTAGTTGGTGATTGCTTGGAATCCCAACTACCAACCACCAAATATGAATTACCAAAATTCCCTGACGAAAAAATATCAAATCTTCAGGAAAGTATCTGCATAGCTATGTAGATATGACTATGCCTGTAAAAAAATAAGTTTTTCACTGATAGATGTTTATACCTCGTTATAAAAGTCACCGTCAAGCTCGACTACAGTTGAAATTGTAACTAGAAGATTGGTGATTTATAGTCTGGCTTTGCCTTTGGATAGCTATTGGTTCATAGGCAAAGCCAGCCGAACAGCTGAATTACGGAGATGTAAGAATAAAAACCAGTATGGTTTTTTGGAAAAAAACCCAAATATTACTCAAAACCGTGTTAGTTCTTCGTAAATCACGGGAACAATAGCAACAGTTGATTAGATTTAGCTGACCGCAATCTATTGTTACCTGGAGCCATTGAGACGATCCTTATGCCAGCAACATCCTTTTACGCAGATGCAACCTACGAAACCCAACAACCTCCTCAGATGTTTGATCCAGATCTAACTATTGATGAAACTGAATTAGAGGTAGACGACCTCGAAGAGTTGGAGATGGCTTCTCAAGATTCCGCCAGTTCTGCTGTTAGTCCTAACCGTCGCAGTACAGACTTAGTACGTCTGTATCTTCAAGAAATTGGTAGAGTGAGACTTTTAGGGCGGGATGAAGAGGTTGCAGAAGCTCAGAAAGTGCAGCGCTACTTGCGGATGCGGATAGTTTTGTCTAATGCTGCCAAGCAAGGAGATGAAATACTTGTACCTTATCTTCGGATAATCGAAGTTCAAGAGCGTTTAGCATCGGAATTAGGACATCGTCCTTCTATAGAAAGGTGGGCGCGCGCTGCTGGTGTAGATGTTTTTGATCTCAAACAAATTTTAGGACAGGGGAAACGGCGCTGGGCTGAAATTGCCAAGTTGAATGTAGAAGAATTAGAGAAAATCCAAAGTGATGGACTCCAATCTAAAGAACACATGATCAAGGCCAACCTCCGCCTAGTTGTATCTGTTGCTAAAAAGTATCAAAATCGTGGTCTGGAATTGTTAGATTTAGTCCAAGAAGGAACTTTGGGTTTAGAGCGAGCTGTTGAAAAATTTGACCCAACCAAAGGTTATCGTTTCAGCACCTACGCCTATTGGTGGATTCGTCAGGGGATCACACGGGCGATCGCTACTTCTAGTCGAACAATTCGCCTCCCAGTTCACATCACAGAAAAGCTGAACAAAATCAAAAAAGCTCAACGTAAAATTGCTCAAGAAAAAGGTCGTACCCCAACTCTAGAAGACTTAGCCCAAGAGTTAGAAATGACACCAGCCCAAGTCCGGGAAGTGTTGTTAAGAGTTCCGCGCTCCGTCTCTCTAGAAACGAAAGTCGGTAAAGATAAAGACACAGAATTGGGTGAATTACTAGAAACCGACAGCGTGACGCCAGAGGATATGTTAATGCGAGAATCTTTACAAAGAGACTTGCACAATCTCTTGGCAGATTTAACCACCCGCGAACGAGACGTAATTTTAATGCGTTTTGGGCTAGCAGACGGTCATCCTTACTCGCTAGCAGAAATTGGACGTGCTCTTGAGTTATCACGGGAACGAGTACGCCAAATTGAATCCAAAGCACTACAAAAGCTGCGTCAACCCAAGCGACGTAACCTTATTCGCGACTATATGGAGTCTCTTAGTTAGTTATTGGGGAACAGGGAACAGGGAACAGGGAACAGGAAAGATAGATTCCCCCTTGTCTCCAATCCCCGATCCCCGATCCCCATTCCCATAGACTCTTACTAAGTTATGGCAAATCATTTGCAGTAATAGAACCGCAGCTAAAAAGTTTATTTCGTCAAGATATTTTCAAGACGGGGATTATAACAGAGTGTGTTACCTATTAATTTCTCATTGTTAGCTACATCACATTTAGTAAATGTTCTCAATAAGACATCATTGTTGCAAATTGCCCTCAAGTTTTGCTATATTCTCAGCTGAAAGGGTTTGTTGAGAAAAACTAGTATGACGGTCTATACAGCTTCTTCACTCAAGGCAGAACTAAATGATCGAGGCTGGCGTTTAACACCCCAGCGAGAAACAATTCTACACATTTTTCAGGATCTTCCGCAAGGTGAACATCTTAGTGCCGAGGATTTGTATCACAGGCTAGAAACCGATGGCGAAGGAATCAGCCTGTCAACAATTTACCGGACGCTCAAGTTGATGGCACGAATGGGGATTTTACGGGAATTGGAGTTAGGGGAGGGTCATAAACATTATGAATTGAATCAACCCTATCCTCACCATCACCATCACCTTATATGTGTCAGATGCAACACAACTATAGAGTTCAAAAATGACTCTATTTTAAAAATAGGTGCGAAAACTGCTCAAAGAGAAGGTTATCAACTGCTTGATTGCCAGTTAACAATCCATGCTATTTGTCCTAAGTGTCAACGAGCATTAATGCCTCTGTAACACTTGAGTAGGTTATTGGGTAAGGTGCTGACATCACAAACGAGAAATTATTTGAACAGTTTTCGACTGACTGTGAGTGGGGATAGGCAGGCTGTAAGTATTAATACTGACAACTGAGCGGAGCTAGTAAGTTCCGCTTCTCACGTCACTGAGACTAATGCCATAAAATTCTTGAGCTTGTTTGATAGCTCGTTTTGTTTCATCCCCCATCACACCATTAAGAGGCCCCTTGTAGAAACCACGCTCTTGAAGTCGTCTTTGTATTTCCAAAACGTTAAATTCGCTCTTGGATTTAGAAGTAGGGTTTAGCACACTGTACAACTTGGCTCGAGTCGTTGGCCCTGCAATTCCGCTTGCTTTGAGGTAATTATCAGCCTGGAAGCGCCGTACAGCATCAGCCGTGTAAGGGCCATAGTAGCCATTTGGATCTCCCTGTAAATATCCAGCTTTAATTAGTTGTGCTTGTAGAACTCTGACAACTTCACCGCGATCGCCTTGGGTAAGATTATCTCTATTTTTGGCTATTTTGGGTGTTTCCTCTCCATAACCAACACCAACTGGCGGCAATTTCCGCGTTGTTGCTGATCCTACGACCCCATCAACTTTTAAGTTATAAGCTTTTTGGAACCGCTTCACAGATTCTTCGGTAATTGGGCCAAATATACCCGTAGACTTCCCGTAATAATAACCTGCTACTCGTAACCGCTCTTGCAAGATTTTGACTGCTTTTCCTTCGTCACCTTTCTGTAATAGATTGGGATTACGGCGCTTGTTGGTTGTAGTGAGATTCACAGTACTGACTTGTTGAGTTTGGTAACTCACAGTACTGATTTTGGGAGTCAGATAATTCAAACTCCGGAGTTTTGAGATTTCGCTACTATTTGTAGTAGCTTTTTTAGTAGCTTTTGGCCATTTTTGTAATGTTTGTAAGGTTGTTGGCCCCGCAACACCGTTAACTTGAATACCAGCAGCTTTTTGAAAACGCCGAACGGCAGCCTCTGTATCAAAGTCGTATACTTGTGTAATGGGCGCTTGATAAAGACCTATATTTGTTAACTTTTGTTGCAAGGAACGAACAGAAGGCCCTTGATCACCTCTTTCCAATGCCAAGGCACTGCCAACACTACTGAGAACAGACAAGGTGAGAACAAGGGGTAGCATATGCTTCCAAGCCTTGCCAGAAAGACGTTTCCAATCTGGTAGTGCTGCGTTCTCCAACCAAGAACTTAAGGAAATTAGCTCATCAGTTGGTGATTCCTCGTAGGCAAAAGCTACGTGCAAATACGCAAGATTGTCCATAGATTTCCCTACACTACTTTTTACTTCAAATTAATTTTTGTTCTATAACAGCTTCTGCTTGATGAATTAAGTTTCTCAAATTTTCGAGTATCTGTAAATTTGCATCCTGCCAAAAACCACGTTTGTGTGCTTCCAAAAGTCTCTCAGCCATATCACGCAAGGCATACGGGTTTTTACTCTGGATAAATTCACTGACAGTAGGATCGAATAGGTACGCCTGGGCAATTCCCTCATACATATGATCTTCTACGCATTGGGCTGTAGCATCATAGGCAAATAAATAATCTACAGTCGCTGCCATTTCAAATGCACCTTTATAACCGTGGCGCATGACTCCTGCGATCCATTTCGGATTAACTACACGAGAACGATATACTCTAGCAATCTCTTCTTTGAGAGTGCGGATTCGTGGTTTGGCAGCAATCGAATTATCTCCGAAATAGGTTTGGGGATTTGTCCCTTGCATAGAACGTACTGCTGTGGTTAAACCTCCTTGAAATTGGTAATAATCATCAGAATCAAGTATGTCGTGTTCACGATTGTCTTGATTATGTAAGACAATCTGCATTTGTGATAGACGTTGCTCAAAAGCTTCGGGTGCCGAAATGCCACCTAAACTCCCTAATCCTTCTTGAGATTGGGGTGAACTAGTATAGGCGTAGCAACTCCAATTAATGTACGCACGCGCTAAATCTTGATCATTTGTCCAATTTTGTGATTCTATTAAACCTTGCAATCCAGCACCATAAGCACCTGGTTTAGAACCAAAAACCCGGTAACGCGATCGCACCTGCGCTTCTTCTAAACTCAAGCCTGCTTGCATCCAACAATCTGTTTCTTGGCGAACTTGTGCTGCGAGGGGGTTTAATGATGGAGGTTCATCCAACATTGCGATTGCTGATACTGCTTGGTCGAATAAATCGATCAGATTGGGAAAAGCATCCCGGAAAAATCCAGAAATTCTTAATGTTACATCCACACGTGGACGCCCTAACACTGACAACGGCAAAATTTCAAAATCTACAACCCGCCTTGCTGCACCATCCCAAACAGGTTGTACACCCAACAAAGCCAAAGCTTCAGCAATATCATCACCGCCAGTCCGCATCGTCGCTGTTCCCCACAGAGATAAACCTAGTGTTTTAGGATACTCCCCATGCTCTTGGGTATAGCATTCTATTAAAGTCTCGGCTGCCTTCCTACCTATATCCCAGGCTATTTCTGTAGGTAAAGCCCGAATATCAAAAGTGTAAAAATTATTTCCTGTTGGCAAAACCTCCGGACGCCCCCGCGTAGGCGCACCAGCAGGGCCGCTAGGAACATATCTACCATCAAGTCCCCGTAACAAGTGAGTAATTTCTTGGTGAGTTTTTTGTAAAGCAGGAAAAAGACGGGAGTGTATCCAGGTGAGGGCGCTGAAGTGGGGAATGGGGGGAGTAGGGGGAGTGGGGGAAGAGATTAAGTTTTCTACGAGAGTAGCGGCGTAGGTTTCTAGAACTTCGACAGCATCGCCAACAGTGCGACAGGAATGCTGAAATTTTTCTTGGAGAATTTGATGGCTTTGAGGTGATAGTTGAGTAGCGAAATCTGCTGTCAACGGATCGAAATCTAAGCCTAAATCTTCAGCTATGGCGCGAGTAAAGCCATTGTGATGACGATTAGGATGACGAGCGATCGCTATAATTAAATCTCGTAGTTGTCTTCCAGTTGGACACTGCCCAAAAATGTGTAAACCATCGCGAATTTGGGCTTCTTTTAATTCACACAGATAACCATCGATTTTGCCAATTAGTAATTGTTCTTTGTTATTAACCAATTTCAAATCAAGGTGAAGATTTTCTTTGAGAATTAATTCTTGAATGCGATCGCAAACTAGGCTTAAACGTCCTGGATCTAAACTCTCCGCCTCATAATACTCATCAATTAAATTTTCCAGTTGCTGCAAACCACCATATAATTCTGCACGAGTCAAAGGCGGCGTCAAGTGATCCACAATCACCGCTTGGGCGCGACGTTTCGCCTGGGAACCTTCACCAGGATCATTGACAATAAACGGATATAAATGAGGAAGCGCCCCCAAAGCCACCTCTGGGTAACAACTATTGGATAAAGCCAGACTCTTACCCGGTAGCCATTCCAAATTTCCATGTTTACCCACATGCACCACAGCATCCGCGCCAAAACATTCTCTCACCCAGTAATAAAAAGCCAAATAAGCATGAGTTGGTTCCAAATCTGGCGCGTGATAATTCAAACTAGGGTCAAGATCATAGCCCCGCGCTGGCTGAATACCTATGAAAATATTACCAAGTTGAATACCGGGGATTGGGAATTGGGGAGTGTGGGGAGTGTGGGGAGAAAAATTACTTCCTTGTCCCGCTTGTCCCGCTTGTCCCTCTTGTCTCTCTTGTCCCCCTTGTCTCCCTTGTCCCCCTTGTCCCCTCACTCCCCATCTATCGCCGATACCCTGCTGCACTTTTTGTGGCAAGGTAGCAAAATACTCTTGATACTCCTGTTCGGAAACACTTTGCTGGACGGGACGCAACTCTCTACCTTCTGGATCATTCGTTACCCCAGCAGTCAGAAGTTGGATTAATTGATCACCAGTAGCAGGAATATTCTCTACATCGTATCCTGCCAACTGTAAAGCTTGCAGAATTTCCACACCACTAGCAGGTGTATCTAATCCTACACCATTGGCAATGCGACCATCACGGGCGGGGTAATTAGCCAAAATCAGAGCAATACGCCTTTGTTGGGGCAATTTAGAACGCAGACGCACCCATTTTGCTGCTAAGTCAGCGACAAAATCAATGCGATCGCTCACTGGTTCATATACCATCACATCAGTTTCTAGCTGAGGATGGCGAGTTTGCACTGTTTTAAAAGATACAGCCCGACTAATAATGCGGCCATCTACTTCTGGTAATGCTACATTCATGGCGACATCACGGGGGGAAAGTCCTTGATACTGCGATCGCCACTGTTCTACACCACCACCGCTTAAAATTACTTGTAATACAGGCACATCCAATTTTTGCCACAGTTCTAGTTGGGGTGCTTCTGTTTCCAACCGCGCCAAAGAAAAACTTGTAGTATTTAGTAGTACAGATATTGGCTGTGAATCTTTGGGTTGAAAAATTTCGCTTAACTCTTCTTGTACATCGAGTTCACGCAGCGAAGAAACAAAAACTGGTATAGGTTCTAAATTCCGTTTTGCCAAAGCTTCGCACAAAGCATCAATGACTTTAGTATTTCCAGCCAGATAATGGGCGCGGTAGAAGAGGATGCCGATTTTGGGGATTGGGGGTAAGGGAGTGTGGGGAGTGTGGGAAGACAAGGGAGAATAATTCAACAAGTCTCTTACCCATACCCGTACTCTGTGAGAAGCCGCTTGCGCGTCTACGCGAAGCGTCTCCTCTGGAGAATCCCCAATCCCCAATTCCCGATCCCCTTCATACAACCCAACACGTGGCACAATCTGGGGTGGTGGTGGGTTAAAGGAAGTGGAAAGGCAATGATCAGCAATATATTTTAGGGCGTTAGCAATATTTTCTATACCACCTTCATTGAAATAGCGCCAGATTTGATTGACATTCCCCAAAGGCAGGGTAGAGTGAGACATAAGATCAGGATCAAGAGCATCATCGCCTGGCATTACAATTAGGGTTATACCATTGCTTTGTGCTATTTCCTGGACTACTTCTAAGCCGTAAGCCCAATAGGAACGTCCCCCTAGTAAGCGCAGAATAATTACCTGGGCTGGTTGCAAAACTTGCTCGGCATAAGTGTCAATGCTAATTTGATGCTGCAAGTTCAATAGGTTAGCAACTCTAAATTCAGGAAATTTTGTAGGTAACTTGGGGATTGCAGCTGCCAAAGTTTGAATGTCGGTGTCAGCGGCCGTCAGCAATACAAGTGGGGCTGGGGTTTGTTCTAAGAAGCTTACACCTTCTGATTGGGGGTTCCAACCTCCGGGAGTGGCATTAATTCGATGCATATTCCTGTCTGAGGATCTTAAACTGTTTATTAGAACGCGATCAAAAAATAATTAAACAACTGCATCTAGCTTCATTTTCACGAATTTTGGAACATGCTGATTTCCCCTGATTTGAGCTTTTCTCGCACCTTGCCTTTAGATATATTTAATCAGCTTGGCGAATTGTTAGAGCAAATGGCTCAAGCAGTAGAAGGTGAGTTTGTGGTTCTAACAGAAGCTGTGCTGAAGCGGATTACTATACCTGAAGAATGGCAGACGCAAAGATTTACAGTTGTCATTTCTAAGGGTTTTAGTGCTTTGATGGTGGGTTTTCCAGAGCAAAAAGGAGATTTTGGGGAACAGTTGGATGTCAAGTTTACATTTAGTTGTGAAGCGATCGCCTCTTTCCTGACAAGCATCAGAGATTTATTTGTACATAATTCTCCGCAACATCAAAAAATTGATTCTGTTTGTCAACTGCTTGCTCCTAATGATGTCAAACTCCAAAGTCAGTTTACGCTATTATTGTTAGATTTTTTCCTGCCACAGCTAAATCAGGAAGTAACACAATCACAAGCCTCAACAACTCCTGTTGCTTCTGTTTGTCAGCCAGTGGAAGATGCTCTTAACAAACAACTTGCTCAAGAGCGCCTGTTGAATCAGATTACTACTCGGACTCGCCAAAGTCTAGACTTGTCGGTAATTATGGTGACAGCAATTGAGCAAGTGCGAAAGTTTTTAGAATTAGATCGTCTAGTAATTTGCAAGCTAGTTTATCCACAAGTCGCACAGCTTTACAACGATCTTGAGAATGTAAATAATAATAATTTGCCTTCTGGGCTATTTTCTCCAGAAAATTCCTTAACCTATGTCCGCCAGTCAAAGCCTACACAAGTAAATTATCCATCATTGAATGGTAGAAATTTTGGTTTCGGAATTCCAAATTTTAGTGAGGAAAAAAATCACGCTTCAGATTTTTCATCTTCACTAAATTTAGGGCAATCTGCGAGTTGCGTCATTTATGAATCCCGGATTGACGAGACTATTCCTTCTGTATTGAACTATAGAGAAGAATACTGCTTTGTACCTAACTCTCCATGGTGGGAAAAGTATCGCCAGGGATTTACTGTCGCTGTCGATGATATCGAAAAAACTTATGCTTTAGAAGAGTGTTTATTAAATTTTTTAAGAAATATCAAAGTCCGCTCAAAGTTCATCGCTCCAATTGTATTTGAAGATCAACTTTGGGGGCTATTAATTGCTCATCAGTGCAATACACCACACAATTGGAATGAAAATGAAAAAAGTCTTTTAACTTCTGTTGCTGAACAATTAGCGATCGCAATTCATCAAGCTGAGTTAATGCGATCGCTTACTCAAGAAAAACAAACTCTAGAACAAAGAGTAGTTGAACGTACTGTAGCACTACATGACGCTTTAGTTGCTGCGGAGGCTGCTAGTCGCCTCCGCAGTGAATTTCTTGCTACCATTAGCCATGAATTACTGACTCCTTTGACCTACGTAATTGGTATGTCAGCAACTTTACTACGTTGGTCTTTTGGAGATTTAAATCAACGCCAACGGGAATATCTGCAAACTATCCACGATAGCGGTGAACATCTATTAGAAATGATTAATGACATTCTGGATTTATCCCAGATTGAAGCAGGTAAAGCTGTTTTAAATATTACAGAATTTTCTTTGGTCAAGGTATCAGAAAATATAGTTGCATCGTTATTGGAAAAAGCTACCAGCCAGCAAGTTAGCTTGAGACTAGAGTTACTTGTCGATCAAAAAGGCGATAATTTTACTGCTGATGTCAGAAGAGTAGAACAAATCTTATGGAATCTTTTAAGTAATGCGATCAAATTTACGCCTGAAGGTGGAAATGTAACTTTACGCCTGTGGATGGAATATGACACGGCTGTATTTCAAGTGGAAGATACTGGTATCGGTATTCCTCAAGAACAGTTACCACTGCTGTTTGAAAAATTTCATCAACTAGATACCCCCTACCGTCGCCGTTACGAAGGTACGGGACTCGGTTTGGCATTAACCAAACAACTTGTAGAACTACATCGGGGTCGAATTGAAGTAGAATCTAGCGTCGGTGTTGGTTCAATTTTTACAGTTTGGATACCAGTTCAACCAGAGTCGGTCATGAGATTTTAGATTTTAGATTACTCTTTCTTGAAGCCGCGATCGTATCTATGGATTTTGGATAGGGAGCATCCCAAATGTTTAAAATCTGCTTTTGGTGCAGACATGCTTGGAATCTGTTTCGTTACACTCCTAAGACTAACCATTTTTTTCCCTTGCCCTCATATCCAGCAAGTTTGCCTTGTTGAATATCAACAAGGGGGATTGATTATTTAGTCAAAGCCTATACGAAAGAATTATAAATCTATAAACTACAAATTAAAGCTCAACGGGAGCCTTGGATACAGAAAACTCGTTGGCTAATGCAGTAGGCACTAAAGTCCAACCTGCTTTTAAAAGTTTCTGATAAGTTGCCCAACCTCTAGAACCGCCAGGGATTTTATAATCTGGTACTACATATTGAGGGAAAGCTGTGTAAGGACGCCATGGTTGATGAGGTGCAGTTTGCAAATGCAAAATTTTAATCTCATTCTCACCAGAGGTAGATAGCCAGCACATTCTTTGCTGCATAGTAAACTCCTTTGTATTTTTATCTTTAGATGCATAATGACAGACTTTTGTCAAGCCTAACATCAACCCATTGGGGTAGTTTTTTGGCTAGTTTTCCAGATGCGTATACTCATACAATTCTTTCTTGAGTCTGAGTAGAAATTACGCACCTTCATGAATATCAGATAGCAATAAACAACACTTGTGTTCCACTAATGTTAAGTGCTGTAAAACAAAACTGGTGTATCGACAAATACGGTTTTTTGTTTCTCAAAGTTTTTTAAGTGAACTCACGTAGCTGTACTATTATTTTTTAACCAGATTCACCAATTTTATTTACAGTAATTGGGAATCTGTGCTTTTGCGTCTAAATGATTTAACATGAACTGCTAACGCCACAATATCTGGTTAGCGTTCTAGTTTTTTCAAAGCAACAATAATATTCAAATTAACACTAAATATAGGAATCTGGTTTGATTTATGAATTTATGAGTAAACAGAGAAAATAAGGAACGGGGTACGGGGTACGGGGTACGGGGAATAGAAAGTGTACTGAGTAGGGAAAGGAAACTATTAACAGGGAACATTAACTGTACTGAAGAACCGAATTTATATTAGCGACGGTTCTGTGCGTTAGCCTAAATGACTTATTCAAAGGCAGAGACATAAAACTTGTCACCAACAATATCACGAATTTCCGCTACTAACTGATAGTAAGTAGAATCTGACAAAGCTGGTTTTGCATCTTGTATATGAATTGTTTCATCCAAATCAATCCATGACTTACAACCACCATACTCAGGTAGATAAGGGATTTCTCGAACTTGCGATAGATTGTATGTCCGCAATAGCAAAATAAATAATGGCTGACGCGCTTTCCACTTCAGGCGATCGCTAATAAAATGCTCGTTCCAAATATGAAAGGGAAGCAAAGCATTGACTATTGATTCATCGCAAACTGGAAAAATATCGGTAATTTTTGCCCAGCTACCGATGCGTATTGTCTCTGGATGCCAACCAGGTGTTACGGGATAAACAAGGTTAGCATACTCAGGCTTCAGTAGAAAAGGTTGTTGATGTTCGTAAGTTGGGTAAAGCAAAATCTCGTCATGGACTACTTGAAAGCGTCCATTACGTTCGTGAATACCGCCTTTGCGAAGCAGCATGATTGTTTTCCCTGCTTCTAAAGCATTGACGGTAATTGCCCATTCTTTGAGTGCGTGAAAAGTTGTAGTCACCATAAACATCTACTTTAACTCTGATTTTATTTGACGCCAAGATCAATACACTATCTCACTCTCTGTGGAAATGAATTTTAGAAATATTTATATGAATGAACAAAAGACATAGCTGCGACTTGCACATTCCCATTCTTCCCATACTCAGCTACTTTACCTTGAATCGGAGGATACAAGTTTTTATTTATTAGATATATGCAACATTAAATCTGTTTTTTTGATCACAGCATAATGTAATCTGACACTAACCTTGAGGCAGACGATAAACCAATAAATACAGATAAATATTAATAATAAACTTCCACATCTAGTAAATACTTCTGGCTGACATAATTACTTCCATATCAGGGAATTCCAAATAAGAAATATTGGCGTTGCAGGGAAGATATAAGGGAGACAAAAAAAGAAATTGTATTAGATGCATGAATTGAATATTTTTTTGGATTTCCCCAAATATTGTAATGATTTGTTCAAAAATCCGCAAACTTATTTGCAACTAATATCTTTTAGCTGGAACAAAAAAATGAGCGTAAACAACAATAAAAGTTTGTGTTCAAAGCTTGCTAGTGTTGTTGTGATTGCTAGTACCAGTGTTGTGCTAAATATTTTCACAGAAGTTCCATCTCTTAGCACACCATACTCTCATAGTGAAGCAAAAACTTCAGCAAATTCTATAGAGCAGCCTATTAACTTAAAGATTGTTATTAGCCGACGCCAAGTAATCCTCTATCGAGGTAAAATTCAAATCAAGTCTTATCCTATTGCAGTTGGTCGTCCAGGTTGGGAAACTCCAATTGGTCATTTTCAAGTACTCAAGATGACAAAAAATCCAGCTTGGATGCATCCTTTTACAGGCGAATCTATCCCAGGAGGAAGTCCAAAAAATCCTCTTGGTCGTTACTGGATTGGATTTTGGACAAATGGTACAAATTGGATTGGTTTTCATGGGACTCCTGATGCTGAATCAGTTGGGAAAGCAGCTTCTCATGGTTGTATTCGTATGTATAACAAGGATGTTCAAGAATTATTTGATCAGGTAAGTATAGGAACACCAATAACTGTAGTGCCATAGGTTGAACAGGCAGAAAAATAAATATATTTTGAGACAAAAACATGATTATTGCTGATTTAAAATTTGACGAATTAGTAGAATTAACCAACGCTATAATGGGTGGTTCATCATTTTATAGTTACACTAGTTTCAATCCAAATGATACGTCTGGATTAGAAAAAGCTGATGAAAAACTACTGGAGATATCACCTTCTATAAAAACTTTACAAGACTCTATCATGGAAAACATTTAACAACTAGTTTTGCAGGAGAAATAAGAGTTATCATAGTTTCTGATAAAGATGGTGTATCCAATTCTATAAGTCACATTTTTAATTTAGGCATCATCTGTAACAAGTATTAGAAAATTATTTGATTTTTAGTAATTGGGATTTAAATCATCTAATCTTTTTGCTAATCCCTTGTTTTATAAAAAACAAGGGATTAATTTTTAATTACTTTCAATTACATATTTAATAGCTTCAGTAGAATATTTATTACAACAAAATTAAATATAGGCATAACAAAGCTTTGCTATGCCTATACTCAATCGCCTATCCGATTACAAAAAAATTGTGTCACTTTTAGGTACTGATTAAATTACTTACATTACCGACAATATACTTCCAAAATACTCTGCACCACCCTTAGTATTGTTTGATGTACTAGTTATAACTTTGCTATTTTCAGTTTTCTTTGCTGAAATTTTATGCTTGATTCCGAATTTATCTGTTGTCTCCTTTTCCAAAGAATATTCTCCTGGATGCTTATCAAACTCAGCTAAATCGTCTCCAAAAATATTTGAAATGCCTTTAAAAAGCTGATTTGGAAATAAACCACCCTGAACTTTCAGATCATTATAAACCTCAATTTCACAAAAACTTAGGTCATCAATTTTTAATCCACTCATAATTTCATCCTTGTTTGCAAGATAATGTACTTCACTGAAAATATCACGAGTTCCCCAACCAGTGGACTTGATGTCCCATGTCAAAAGAGCGGGGTTGCTGACTCCACACCTACTGATAACTTGCACTATTCTCAGCAAGAACCAAAGACTATTATTCTCTTTACCAGGTTGAACCTGGTAACAAGGGTTTGGAGATTTCGCATCCTAATACTACATAAGTGTGCTAGTAATCAGTCCTTGTAACTATTATAGTGTTTGTAATACTTATATTTGCCTTTATCTCTGTATTTGCCTTTTTTGTGGTAACCACCAATAATTTGATTAGATTCAACAGATTCGATGTGCTGTAGGTCAGAAATAATCATGAGTTTCTCCTGGGAATTAATTAATGGTAATTGCTGTGATTTCAAGGATGTCTGAAAAGTACTGGGTTGCGATTTATCATCACTAATGGTGATTAATGGAAGTTTGACTAATCAGACATCCTGTGAATAACCAATTTATTTTTTATTGGTTACATTTTTCATGACTTAATAGCCCCAACCATCGCTATTGGCCGCAGCAATAGCAACAGCAACAGCAGTAGCATTGTCACCACCATATCCGTCATACTTCTTGCCATATCCGCCATAGTAGCGATGACCACAACCACCAACGACTTGATTAGATTCAACAGATTCGATGTGATTCAGATCAGAAATAATCATGAGTTTCTCCTGGGAATTAATTAATGGTAATTGCTGTGATTTCAAGGATATCTGAAAAGTACTGGATTGCGATTTATCATCACCAATGGTGATTAATGAAAGTTTGACTAATCAGACATCCTCTGAGTAACCAACTTATTTTTTATTGGTTACATTATTCAAAACTTAGTAGCCCCAACCATCGCTATTGGCCGCAGCAATAGCAACAGCAACAGCAGTAGCATTGTCACCACCATATCCGTCATACTTCTTGCCATATCCGCCATAGTAGCGATGACCACAACCACCAACGACTTGATTAGATTCAACAGATTCGATGTGATTCAGATCAGAAATAATCATGAGTTTCTCCTGGGAATTAATTAATGGTAATTGCTGTGATTTCAAGGATATCTGAAAAGTACTGATCTACGATTTAGCATCACCGATAGTGATTAATTAAACTTTGAATAATCAGATATCCTACGAGTAACCAACTTATTTTTTATTGGTTACATTATTCAAAATTTAGTAGCCCCAACCACCACTTTTAGCCGCAGCAATAGCAACAGCAACAGCAGTAGCGCTGTCGTCGTCACACTTGTCATACTTCTTGTAACAACAGCAGCCCCCACCAATTACTTGACTAGATTCAACAGATTCAATTTGATTCAGATCAGAAATAATCATAGATTTCACCTGAGAATTGATTAATTCTTTCTTGCTTTTAGTTTAGCAACCAATCTAATTTGTATTGCTAACTATTTTTAATTTATCTCATCGCCATAAAAATACAAGAGTTATTTGAATATTTTTTTATTTAAAAAACTAATATATGATCTACAGGCTTGCCATATCAATATATTATTTCTATGCAAAGAAACAAGCATTGTTGTATGCAATTTTAGACAATAAAAGTATTTTTATTGTCTCTATCAAACTTTTAGATTTATTTTGAAGAAATGTTAATTTTTATTTTTCATATATATTTATTTGAAACATGTTTATTTGCAAAAAAAAACGACCCAACTTCACCATGCAAGAGTGTTTGTGAAACAATTAATTTACTTCTTTGAAAAAAGAATCAGTTATTTTCTAATTTGATTAAATGATGTTAAGTTGATTGATAGTTGTATCTAATTCAATCACTATTTCCATGCTTTCGATTTGTTGTTTTAACCAATCAGAGAACAATTCAAAAATTATTTGTTTATATAATTGGTCATTTAATTTGGGTTGAATTATTTCCTCAACCCAAATTAAATATACTCCTTTAGGAGTTGTAATTGGTTTGATAATTTGAGGTGGAGTTGCCGCAAACACGGCAGCTGCAATTTCTGGGCGAAATTCTTTGCGGCGTCGAATTCCTTGATATCCACCAGCACGACGTAATTCTGGTACTTGGATATATTGACGGGCGATTTCTGAAAAACTGGTTTCACCTTCTTCTAGTTCATAAAACAATTCCAAAGCTAAATCTCTATCTTCAAGGATGATTTCGTAGGTAACAGCAGCTAGATACTCAAGTTGATTTTGGTAAAAGAACTTTTCGACATGATCTGCAAATAAATAATCTGCCAATTTATTAGAGAGGACTTGATTGTAGATTAATTCTTCAAACTCATCTAAAGATAGATGATGTTTTTTGAGCCATTCCCAAGTATCTTTTGCTTTGATGAGTTTCTTCTCTAGGCGCAGCTTGTCTCCTTCTTCTTGAAGTTCTGCTTTCTCGATTTGAATACCAGCTTCTTTAGCTGCTTCAGCAATGATTTTTTCAGATGCGATCGCCTCCACAACTATAGGAATGTGGCAAGAAAGTTTGATGTTGCGAATGATGTCTGAAGAAGTCACAGTGAGATTTTTAGCCATGATGCAATCCCTTGTGAGTAATCTGATTTTTTGGAAAGACCAGCAACTAATTGCTAAAGCTTCAAGCCATCTTTTTGCAGTCGCTGGAATGGATCTAAGACAAAGTCAATCACCCGTCGTTGACGAATAACAACTTCTGCGGTTGCTGTCTGACCAGGATTCAACGGAATACGTTGGTTGCCATTTTGGAGATATTGCTGATCTAAAGCGATGTCTAAATCAAAGCTTTCTAGTTTTCCTTGGGGTGTTTGACTAACTTTCGAGTCGGGAGATATCCAAGTAACTTTGCCTTGGGCAATACCATACTGTTGGAAAGGATAGGCATCTAACTTGATTTTGACTGGCATTCCTACTTTCAAGAAGCCACTTTGTTGACTAGGCATCTGAGCTTTCAGGATGAAAGGCGTATTTTTAGGCGCAATTTGGGCTACTCTTTGACCAAGTTGTACTACTGCTCCTGGCTTTGTGACTGGCAACTCAAAAACTACACCATTAACAGGCGATCGCACTATTCGTTGCTGTAACTGAAGCTTTAAAGATGCCATTTGGCTTTTGATTTGAGCAATTTGAGATTCTAAGCTAGTGATTTGTGTTTGCAAGTCTTTGAATTGTTGCTGATTTTTGAGAATCGCCAATTTACCAGCTTGTAATAAGCTTTGATAATTGCTTTGCTCCCCTTGTAATTGCAGTTTTGCTTTCTCTATATCAGACTCCAACTGATTGACTGTTGCTTGATAACGGCTCTGTTCCCCCGCCAAGCGCAATTGAGCTTGTTTAACATCAGATTGAGCCTTTTCATACATTTGCTTGCTTTGCTGTTGCTCTTTTTTGAGTTGGTCAATTTGAGTTATGGATACCGCACCATCCTGTAACAATTTACTAAAGCGATGAACTATTCTGGAATCTAGCTTCAAACGTTCTTCAGCCGATTTCAGGTCATTATGACTCGTAGAAATTTGTTCCTGTGCTTGGTTGAGTGATGACTGTTTTTCTAACTTTTGTAAGTTGTAGGTACTCTGTTTGGCATCCAGTTCCTGTTTTGCTTGGTTGACTTGGGATATTTTTTCTAATGCTTGAGATTTGTTTTGTTGCTCCTGAACTCCAAGCGTCAACTGGAGTTGGTTTTTGAGTAGATCAAACTGCGATCGCTGATTGAGCAATCCAGTCAGTTTTTCTTGAGCTTGTTGGAGTTCCGTTTGCAAGATATCAGATTCAAGTTCCAGCAGAACTTGCCCAGCTTGAACAGTGTCACCTTCCTTAACTTGGACAGCCTTCACACTCCCGCTTGACAGTGCATCTAGTTTCTGGGTTGAACCTTTAGGTTCTATACGTCCTCTGGCGTTACCAGTCTCATCTACCTTGGTAAGCACTGACCAAGGTAAGGCAAGAACTGTAAAACCTATAAGTGCATAAAGAACACTACGAGTCCAAACTCTCGGTAAGGCATCTAGTAACTCTTCAGTGGCATAATGCCAATCTTTGATATGTTCCTTTGGCTGAGTAAATTCCTGAGTCTGTGGGTAGCTTTGTTTATTATCTGGTTCGTTGACCAGTGCAGATGAAGAGTTCGCATGTGGATATGGCATAGTTCCTTGCTCATGGATAAGGTAAGGGGAACACGAGAGACACGGAGGACACGGGAGACAAGGAGGACACGGGGGACAAGGAAGACAATGGAGAAAAAAGAAAACTAACTATTGACTTGTCAATGAGCAACAACCAATAATTAACCTGTTTGAGATAACTGTTGTTGATTTAGGTAATAGTAGTGACCTTTTTTGGCGATGAGTTTGTCATGGGTTCCGCTTTCTACCAATAAGCCACGATCTAGAACCAGAATTAAGTCAGCGTTACGGACAGTAGAAAGACGATGGGCAATGATCACACTTGTGCGTTCTTTGAGAATGGTTTTGAGATTATTTTGAATAATGCGTTCTGATTCAGCATCTAGATGACTGGTGGCTTCATCCAAAAGCAACAAGCGGGGATTTCCTAGTAAAGCACGAGCGATCGCTAGACGTTGGCGTTGTCCACCGGAGAGCATTCCACCACCTTCACCGATTTGGGTTTCATAACCTAGTGGTAGTTGCTGGATAAATTCATCTGCTCCCGCCATTTGTGCTGCTTGGATGATTTGTTCCAAAGAAGCATCTGGATGAGCTATGGCAATATTTTCGCGAATAGTACCACCAAAAAGGAAGGAATCTTGGTCTACTACACCAACTTGAGAACGGAGCGATCGCAGGGAAATATTATTGACATCTTGACCATCAATGAATACTTTGCCATCACTCGGTGGATATAAACCCAAAATCAATTTGCTGAGTGTGGTTTTCCCAGAACCACTACGTCCAACCACAGCGATCATTTGCTCTGGTTGAATTTCAAAGTTGATATTTTCTAAGACGTTGGTATCACTTTCTGGGTGGTAGCGAAAGGTAACATTTTGAAAATTAATATGACCACGAAGACTACCCAAAGATTGACGGGGTTTATGTTGTAAATCTTCTTCTGGTTCTGCCTCTAGAACATCATTGATACGTTCGGTGGAAATAACAATTTCCTGTAATTGATTCCATAGCAGTGACAGCCTTTGAAAAGGACTGATCACATAACCTACTAGCATGTTGAAAGCAACCAACTGCCCAATCGTTAGTTCTTGATTAATAACTAACGATGCTCCATACCAGAGTAAGGAGGTATTCACGAAGGTTTCAATTACACCAGTAATGACAGTGAGGCGGTTGCTGATGATCTGAGCATTAAAGGCTTTTTTAATCAATTTATTCAGTAGCTCTTCCCAACGCCAGCGCACTGTCTGTTCTATAGACAATGAACGAACAGTGCGAATCCCTGTCAAGGACTCGATTAGATAGCTATTTTCTTCTGCCCCAGCATTAAAAATCTCTCTGGAAATGCGGCGTAAAATACTAGTGCTAGCCAGCGCCAAGATAAAAAATGGCGGTACAGTGAACAATACAAACAATGCCATGCGCCAGCTATACCAGAACATCATGCCTAGATAAATTACCAATGTCAGCAAATCCAGCAAGATAGACAATGTCTGTCCAGTCAAGAAGCGTTGAATTTTTTCATTTTCTTGGACGCGGGAGACTATGTCCCCAACATAACGAGACTCAAAATACGAGAGAGGTAAACTGAAAGTATGTTTGATAAATCCTACTAGTAAGGCAACACTAACGCGGTTGGCAGTGTGATCCAGCAAATATTGCCGCACTCCATTCATGATCACTCGGAACAAACCAAAAATGATCATCCCTAAAGCAATAGCATTTAAGGTGGTAAAACTGCGTTGTACTAACACCCGGTCTAATAGTAACTGGGTGAAAACTGGTGTTACTAATCCAAATAACTGAATTAAGACTGAGGCAAAGAATATTTCTAGCAGTACCTTATGGTGAGGTTTGACTAAGTCAAAAAACTTCCAAAGGCTAGCAGTGTTATTTTTGGCATCTTTAAGTAGAACTGTGGGTTGTAGCAACAATGCATAACCAGTCCAACCCGTTTCAAATTCCTTGGGGGTGAGAGTGCGTTGACCGATCGCAGGATCACCCACAACCACATGCTTTTTCGTTATTTCATAGACAACGATAAAGTGCTTACCTTCCCAATGAATAATTCCAGGTAAAGCTTGTTCTGCCAATTTATCAAAACTGGCTTTCACAGGCCGGGTAACAAAACCAAGGCTTTCAGCAGTTGCAGCAATAGCGCGTAAAGATGCCCCACTACGGCTGACGTTGGTCATATCCCGCAGACGATTAACACTAAAGTGCTTACCCCAATAGCTACCAATCATTACCAAGCAAGCAGCACCACAGTCAGAAGCACTTTGTTGAGCATAAAAGGGATAGCGACAGGTAAGGCGTCCCCACCAATGCCCGATTTGCACCTTCGGACTGGGAAAATAAGGGCGTAGTTTTGTTCGCTCTGGTTTTAGTTGTTTTAGCTGTTTTGGTTGTTTTGTAGATGTTTCTGGTACGGGAAAAGGAATAATTTTTCTGTAACGTTCAGGTTTGTTGACTGGTGGTGTTTCCTTCTCGTCAATGACAATTTGTGTTGAATCAAAACCATCAATATTCCCTAGTTGTGGCCAGTATTGCAATGCTGTTTGCCACTGAGAACGTTTGAGACTGTAGATAATTGTAGGTGCAGCTACCTGCCAGTGAGTTTGCGTCTTTGGAACACAAATATCTCCCTGAGTTAGTCTTTGACCATCAGTATGAAGCAGTTTTCCTCGATAGAGTAGCCATAGTTGCTTATCTTGGTATAGTTCGATAGGTAGAGAACCAATTTCCAGACTGCGCCGTTCACATAGAGATAAAACTTTGAACATTTCTGGCACAGATATCTGATGCTGTGATGAGTTTTGGCTATAACCAAGCAACAGATCCCAAATTTCTGCTTTTTGATAAAGGCGATCGCGGATTTGAGCAGAGTTATGCATCAATCTCTGCATTTCCTCATCTTTGAGATAGCAAAGTTTTAAGCGATGGGAAGCTCTAGCTGCATATGGCTGGAATTGTGCTGTGGGAAATAGAGTGATTTCACCAAATGTTCCTCCTTTTGTCAGAGTAGCAATCAAGTTATCACAACTATCTAGCAGTCTAACTTTGCCTGCAATGACAATATAAATTCCTGCTTGAGTTTCTGTGGCTTGCCAAAACTGCTGTGTCGGTGGTGGTTCTATAATTTCCACTGCCGCCAAATAGTCGTCTAACTCCTTTTTTGAGAGCGTCTCACCGAAAGTTACAGTGAGTTGTTGAGTCACTAGTTCTTGCTCAGAAAACACAGATAACACCCGCTCACCTCCAGGAATCAAATACACGAATCCGCCGCAGCTGTTTTTAAAATTATTTTTGTTAAATCTTCATCGCTACACAAAAGAGTTAGCTCAGATTTTGCACTTAGTAGTCCGCCACATCCAATGTGTGGTGGACTAATAGCGCTGGCGTGTGGCTTCTTGTCGCTTGATACAAGATATCAGCTTACTTTCTACGGTAATTTTCTACAGTAATGCAAAGCTTGAATTAAATTTGAATCAAGCCGAAATAATGTCTTTCAGTTGGAGTTTTCAGATCATTTATCATTAGCCATTTGGAAATGAATATTCTATGAATGACAAATGATTTATGACAGCAACAAGCAATATTGATAATGATGCTTCTGCATTGAGGTTTACTCAATTATCATAAGAGTCTATCTCTTGTGTAGAAGTAAAGGCTATCTAAGCGCTATCAGTAGGTAGAAAGATAATTCCCCTTATGTTTTGGTCAACAAATTGATTATTATTTTAATAATCATAAGACCATTGCAATCCCTATTTTTGTGTTTTAATACTTTCCTAGTAATCTATCAAAAGACTGAATTGGCTCATAAATAATCCTTTTTAGTAAAACCGAACACACAAAGTTTATAAAAATTTAATTTTGTCCAAGAGTATGAGTTTTTCAAGCTATACAGTATTTGCTATCTTTAATTATTCTGTATATATCTCAAAAGCTTTTCAATATATTTTACTTAGTTTTACAATATTTGCTTACTGTTTCATGATTCCTTTATCAACTCTTTAAGAATAATTGTTGTGTATGACTATCAATTTAATTAATTGAAAAAGAGACAATAAAACATATTAGAGCTTAAAAATAAAACTCTTAGCGAGTAAAGCTTACCTGATTATTAATTTTAAAGATTTTCTCCCTTTTTTTGTCCATTTAATTATCTCCAAGCCTCATAAGTTTTCGATATGACGTCTTTTTGTGTGATAAAACCCATTAAATATCGGTGTTTATATGGCTAAGAATTAAAATTATTGTATTCAAAAAATATAACGTGTTAAAAATATATTTTTGTATCTATTTTATATCTGGTTTGTATCTCTAATGCATCTCTAATGTATCTATATAAATTCCATCAGAATTTAACAAATACTGCACTTCACTATTCAGCCATTGTTGAAACATATTCTGGAGAATTTCTTCATGCCTTTGAGGTGTTAATTCTGCTATAATAAATTGTTCGACCATAAGAAGATGGTAGCCTTGTTCACTTTTTAATGGACCAATTAATTGTTTGGGAGGAGTACTAAATACAAGCTCACCTATATTTGCTTGGATAGCCCAACGATAAATTGTCCCTTCATAACCACATTTATGTCTACGGTTATCATCAATGTCATAAATGTGAGCCGCATCATATAAACTAATTTCGCCCTCTTCAATTTGATAATAAAGTTCTTGAGCAAGTTTTTCGGACGTCACTATCATTTGATAAAGAATGACTTGCTCAAATTCTTGTCGATTTTGGTTAAAAAACTTTTTTACCTCTTTATCAAAGAGTGTTTGTGCTACTTTTAGTGCTAGCAGTTGATTGCGAATTCCAACCTCCCAATCATAGGGACTAACAAATTGCTCTGCTAACCAGGTCAATGTATCAACAGCTTTTTCTAAACGCTGTTCACGACGTTGACGATCTGCCTCAATTTCAATTTCTTCTGTAGTAACAATTATGCCCCTCTCTTGGGCTGCATTGTCTATAATTCTTTGATATAAGATTTTTTGACATACTTGCCTCAAAGTCATTTCACTTTTGAGGTAGTTGATAATTTCCTCAGAATTTATACCTTTTTGAGAAATGTCTTTCATAGTATTGTATATAAGGCACAATGTAAATCACCCACACTGACCCGAAACGGTTATAGTGTGGGCTTTTAGTTGCCCTGAAGAATCTATGCTGAGATTACACTAACAATTGTAAAGCTTTCGCCGTGAGCGTCACTCGAACGGGTTTGACACTCCCCACGGCTAGAAGCCGGGGGATTCTTGCTTCGCGGGGTAGAAAATGAATTTACCCACCCTTCGGGAAGGCTTCCGCCTACAGCAAGCATCTTGACCGTATGCCCTACGGCTGCAAGTCCACGTATTGCGACTACTTGAGCGGCTGCAACATCTCTAGACAATTTTGCTATCAAAGGAAACCACAAGCAGCGAGTGTATTTTAGTAAGCTAAATTTTCTAAAGTTTCTCGTAAATAGCGCTGTATCTGTTGTTCAAGGCTGAGTTTTTGGAATTGAATATCGCGTTCCAACAACCAGCGCTGGAAACCAGAACTAGCTGCGATCGCACTCTTTAAATGATTCCAAATTTGAGTTTCATCAGAAAAATGGCGATCGCTAGAAGTTTGAATTGGTGACATAGGTTTTTTGTCCTTAGTTTTAGCTTAATTAATAGACTTATCCACACATCCTTGATTTTTGTACACCTATGTTGAAAATAGGGATAAACAGAACCAATGTTATATCTAAATTGACTACACCCCGCAATTGTGAAACCTTGCCAAACATATTATTAAAGCTAATACTTCTATGGCATTAAATTCTGTTTCATTTGTGACTAAAAGCGATGCGATGCTTACGGTAATTTGCTGAAGAAAATTATTTTGATTAAAACAACTAAACCTCGTCCAAGTTGAGAACTGGAGTTTTTCAAAAGGGAACGGGGACTGGGGATTGGAAACTCTTAACAGGGAACAGTTTAGGATTTGGGAGTAAAACCTAATTAAGAAAAAACTATGGGTTTCAAGTCAGACGCATTTTAAATAGCCTTTCATAAGTCTTAACGTTTTACAATATAAAGCTACAGACTTAGAAAATTTACTAATATGAGAGTAAATATTAATATAATTCTGGCTTGCCGAAAGCTCATCAAGCCAGAGAGAGATTTGCTAGATATGGGTTGACATGGAGAGTTTGTAAAAAACTTTCCATGTCCGGTGTTTAGCCTAGATACGAAGTGTCTACTTCCTCTCTTGCTAGCCACAGTTTTATCTCGCCGCAGCCGAGAGGGTACGACGCTTAGTCACCATCTGGTAGGCTTCAATAATGTCGCCTTCCGCCCAGTCACTATATTTATCAACGCCGACACCGCACTCAAACCCTGGGTTGACCTCGCGAGTATCTTCTTTCATACGCTTGAGCGAATCCAGAATGCCTTCGTAGACAACTTTACTACCACGACGTACTCGCAGCTTGCAGTTGCGAAGTAGTTTGCCAGATTGAACATAACAACCAGCAACAGCTCCGCGACCAACAGGGAAGACAGCACGTACTTCTGCTTGACCCAGGGGTTCTTCCACTAACTCTGGCTCTAATAGACCTTCCAAAGCACCTTGGATGTCTTCTAGGAGTTTGTAGATGATGTTGTATTCTCGTACATCTACGCCAGCTTCATCAGCAGCTTGTCTAGCACCACTTGCGTAGGTGGTGTTGAAGCCAATGATCACGGCTCCACTCGCAGCAGCTAGGTCAATGTCTGTCTGGGTAATTTCTCCCGCAGAAGCTAACAGCAAGCGGATTTGGACTTCGTTTTGTGGAATTTGCCTGAGCGATCCCACAATTGCTTCGACTGAGCCTTGGACGTCTCCCTTGAGGATCAAGTTGAGTTCTTTCAACTCGCCTTCTTGAGCCTGAGCAGAAATCGCAGCCAGGGTGACGCGACCTTGCATGAGACGGGATTGACGCTGTTTCTCGGCGCGATCGCTCGCTAGTGATCGTGCTTCTTTTTCAATGTGGAAGACCTCAAACTCATCTCCTGCTGCTGGCACATCACTTAAACCAAGTACCTCAACAGCAAAAGAAGGAGTAGCGGCTTCAACCTTTCTACCTCGATCATCGATCATTGCTCGGACTTTACCAAATACCGAGCCAGCCACGAGGATATCGCCTACTCGCAATGTACCATTCTGTACGAGCAGAGTTGCAACAGCACCTTTGGCTTTGTCTAAGTGAGCTTCAATTACGGTTCCCTTCGCAGAACGATCTGGGTTAGCAGACAGTTCTTCTACTTCTGCGACCAACAGGATCATCTCAAGTAGGGTATCGAGATTTTCACCTTTGATTGCACTCACAGGAACCATAATTGTGTCGCCGCCCCATTCCTCTGAAGTCAGACCATAATTAGTTAACTCTTGCTTAACTCGGTCTGGTTGAGCGCCTTCTTTGTCGATTTTATTAATTGCCACAACAATAGGCACTTCTGCGGCTTTGGCGTGGCTAATGGCTTCAATCGTTTGGGGACGGACACCATCATCAGCTGCCACAACTAAAATGGCAATGTCTGTAACTCTTGCTCCTCGCGCCCGCATGGCTGTAAAGGCTTCGTGACCAGGTGTATCTAAAAATACTACTTGCTGGACTTTGCCGCCATGTTCTACGTCTACGTGGTAAGCACCGATGTGTTGCGTAATACCACCCGCTTCTCCAGATGCTACCTTGGTATTGCGAATTGAATCGAGCAAGGTGGTTTTACCGTGGTCTACGTGACCCATGATTGTCACTACTGGTGGGCGTCGGTGCAGGTTTTCCAAATCTGCCACGTCGATCATTTCTGTGACTTTACGGGCTTCGGCTTCTGGTTCTTGGGTTTCGACTTCTGTGCCTAGTTCGTTGGCGATTAAAGTAATTGTGGGAATATCCAGACTTTGAGTGATACTCACCGCCATGCCTTTGAGGAACAGAATCTTCACAATTTCTGTGTCAGCAACTACTAAGGCATCAGCCAACTCTTGGACAGTCATTGTGCCTGTGACAACTAGTGTTTCAGGGCGATCGCGCTTTTGCTCCTGTGGGCGACGTTGTTGGTCACGAACTGCCGCAGTTGCTGGTTTTTTGGTTGGTTTAGGAGCAGCTGCAACCGCACTAGTCTGTGCTGGTTTGCCCGTCTTCGGTTTGGGCGGACGTACGATCGCATTACTGATTGCAACAGCAGCAGCAGCAAGCTCTGCATCTTCATCATCGAGGAAATCTTCTTCAAAGTCCTCTTCATCAACAATAGGCTTGACACGTTTACCTTTAACGCCAGTTTTAGCCTTGTTAGCTTCTTTGGCTTCGTCAATTTCTTCTTCTTGCCACTTTTTACCAATTTTTGGTTGGCGTGGAGGAGTGGGACGCTTAAGTTCAACAATTTCGGGAGTTTCTTCCTCGTCTGTTGTTTCTTCCTCTTGTCCTACCTGTGATTTTACTGGTGCTAGCCCAGGTTTTTGTGGTCCTACTGCTGCTGGTGCTGGTATTGGACGTGTTGGAGGCTTGGGTCTTGGAGATTCTCCTATGACAGAGGCACCTCTATTACCTTTTTGCTCCGACGAGGCTCGTCCTGCAACTGGACGTGCAGGTCTAGGTGGCTGTTGGGTAGTGTCTTTCGCTTCTGCGTTTGTGGCAGGCTGTGGTTTACCCTTACCCTTAACTGGCTCACGAGTCTGGTCGCGATCGCGCTTGAGGATCGGTTTTTCTGCTTGATGAGCCTGGGGCGTTAATTCTGATTTGTCCGCAGCAGGTCTTGTGGGTGGGGAAACCAGTTGTGGTTTTTGAGGCCTTTCTGGTTTTAATTTACTTGGTGCAGGGGAAGTTAGTTCTGGTTTTTCCTCTGCCATTTTTTCTGTGGGCTGGTGGTTGTTGGGCTTAGGCGTTTTATCTGCGTTGGTCACAGCAGTTTCTGGCATTGCCTCAGACTGATTTCGGGAAATAGGTCGAATAGGTGCCGTCGGCTTCATGGATGAGACTGGTGTGGCGAAGGGTCTGGGGGGTGAGAGCGGGTTAACTTCAGAAGAAGCAATTTCAGTATTGGTAGCAGCTGACGCCTCAAAGGCGTTGCCAGATTTGTTTTTGGGTGGTTGTGGTTTGCGAATTTCTAACAATTCTTGTTTTTGAGATGCAGCTGGTCGATGGTGAGATGGTATTTGTGTTGTATTGGGCTTATGACTAAATGCACCATGATGCTCTTTTTTTGGCATCTGGTGCGTAGCCGCCAGTTTTTCCGCTTGAGAACGAATGCGTTCTGCTTCGGATTCTGTGATCGTGCTGCTATGACTTTTGACCGCAATATTGAGCTGGTCGCAAATTGCTAATAGCTCTTTGTTATCCAAATTCAATTCCTTTGATAATTCGTAGATTCTAACTTTGCCGTTGTTCATCCACTCTTCCCCTTTAATTTACAGTTTTAGCGGATGGATGCCAGACAAAAGCGACATCTCCATCCTTTGATTACTGTTTTTAGGTTGCCGTTTTGTTGCCGGTGCCTCCAATCAGGAAAGAGAGATGTATCGGTTTAAGGCTGGCATCCCCACCTAAAACGATGGTTGACGCCGGACTGCGCGTGGGCGCTACCAGATTGCAATTTTTTTTGTTTTTGTTTTGCTGATTCTGAGTCTTCCACAACACATTAAGCGTAAGTCTTGTTTGGAGTGTTGTCTCGCCCCTTTTGGATATTGAAGAGCGATTTGCCAGACACCCTACTACTATTTTGGCACTAAATTCAAGCCTAGCTGAAAATGTAGCGATAGCCTTTAGGTACGGCTGCCGACACAATTTTTCAGGTAATTACCGCCAAAGCGATTAAGCTCGATTTAATTTTGGAGATTGCTTTGGGCTAAACGCTGCAACAATGTCTTATACAGTGTTTCTGGCACTGATGCATGTAGCGATCGCCCTAACCTGTTTTTTTTCTGAGCTGCACTTAGACAACTCATATTAGGGCAAATGTAGGCAGAACGCCCCATGCCCTCATCTAATTGTACCTGTCTAGAAGGAAAGACGCGGACAATCCGCCAAAACTCATTTTTTATACCCACTTTGCGACAACTAATACAACGTCGATAGTTTGGTTTCATCATTTTGAATCAGGCAGGAGGCAGGAAGTAGAAGGTCTAGACAAAATAATACTTACATTACCTATTTACCTGTTACTTATTACCTATTATCCGATCCCAAATATCTATTTTTTGTTTCATCGATATTTTGATGCACACCTTAATATCAGGGCTAGTTAATGTTTTAACTATTCTTCATCGGGATCGTAAAGTTCGTCTTCGAGTTCGTCGTCAATGTCCTCGTCCTCTTCAATATCCTGTTCGATTTTATTGTTTAAATCATCTTTTACTTTTAACTGTGGTTGATTTTCGTCTTCAAATTCCTCTTCTTCAAATTCCTCCTCTTCTATTTCATTCAATTCTGCGGCATATTTCGCTCTGGCAGCAGCAAATTTAGCATCTTCTGCTCCATGATCATACTTAGCTTTGTCTTTGATATCTATTTTCCAGCCAGTCAGACGAGCTGCCAAGCGGACGTTTTGTCCTTCTTTACCAATTGCTAAACTGAGTTGATCTTCTGCCACCAGGACATGAGTTTGCCTGGTTTCTGGGTCCATAAGGCGCACTTCATCTACTCGTGCTGGACTCAAAGCATTAGCAATATAGGTAGCAGGGTCTGGAGACCAGCGAATGACATCGATTTTTTCACCTCGCAACTCGTTGACTACTACTTGAATCCGTGATCCCCGTGCGCCAATACAAGCGCCTACTGGATCTACATCCCGGTCTAGGGTATCTACAGCAATTTTAGTCCGAGGCCCGACATGACGGGATGGGGGGTTAGCTTCCCTGGCCACGGCTACAATGCGTACGACTTCATCTTCTATTTCCGGAACTTCGTTGGCAAATAAGTAAACTACCAAACCAGCATCCGCTCTAGATACTAATAGTTGTGGTCCGCGTTGTTGACCTTGAGAAACTTTTTTTAAATAGACTTTGAATGTCGCACCAATACGATAATTGTCATTAGGAAGTTGTTCACGTTTGGGTAATTCCGCTTCTACTTCAGGCTGACCAAAACCACTGCTCACAGCCAAGATTACTGACTGACGCTCAAACCGTAAAACTCTGGCTTGTAGAACTGTACTTTCTAAATCTTGAAACTCTTCTTGGATTAATTGCCGTTGTTGATCCCGCAATTTTTGCGCCAAGACTTGTTTGGTTTGCATTGCTGCCATCCGCCCAAATTCGCCTTGATCTGGGGTAACATCTAATACTACTTCTTGACCCAATTGTGCTTCTTCACCTCCCATGTCTTGAACTTGTTGCAAGGCAATTTCATGGTCAGTATTGCTAACTTCTTCAACTATAGTTTTGGTAGCAACGACGCGAAAACCTTCTTCTTCTGCATCTAGTTGGACATCAAAGTTTTCAAAATAATCTTCATCAAATTGTTTTTTGTCTAAATTTTGAGCACGACGATAACGTTCGTAACCTTTTAATAGTGCCTCTCTAATGGCTGATTGCACCGCGACTCTAGGTAAATTACGCTCTCTACTTATACTTTCTATTAACTCTTTTAAACCAGGTAAACTAACCATTGACATAAGCAATCTCCTTAAATAATGAGGGATTAGGGACTGGGGACTAGAGACTGGGGATTGGGGAAGTAGAACTAAGGGGAGAAGGAAGAATGATTGAAGAAGTCTCTTCCTTGTCTCCCCTTTTGGTTGTCTTCTCCCGATACCCGATTACCAATCCCCTTTTCCCCTTATCCCTTTCCCCTTGTGTGATCAACGTTCATCCAACTGTACTTTAGTAATCTGAGTGAGGGGAATTGCGATCGCCCGACCTTTTTGATTTAAGTAAACAGATGTTTCATCCCGCCGAATTAATTGGCCAGTCCACTCTTGCTGTCCCTCATAGGGCGGGAAAGTGGAAACTATGACGGGAAATCCTTTGAAGGAATTAAATTCTCTGTCTGTTGTTAATTGTCGGGAGATACCAGGACTGGATACTTCCAAAACATAGGTATCTGGAATAACTTCTGTTGCATCTAGAGTCGCTTCTAAAGCGCGGCTCATCCGTTCGCAATCATCCAACCCAGTATCTTGGTGTGGATTGCGAATGTCCACCCGCAAAACTGGTGGACGTTGGTTTGTGTGAAAAACGACTCCAACAATCTCTAATTCCAGTTCTTGTGCTACTGGTATGGCTAAATCAATAATTTGTGGGACTAAAGGATGAGTCATGCGACAATTCCAACAAAAAAAGTGGGTACTTACCCACTTCCTGCGATAGGGATATCTTCCAAGAAGTCTTTGGACGAATCAAAGTTGATTCGCCTCTTTCTGAGTGTAGCGTATTTTTTTCAGGGCGAGAAGCAACAAATATTTATTTAGTCAAGAGTCAATTGTCAATTGCCAATTGTCAATTGTTATTTATTTTCCTGCCCGTTTTTTAACCGTGTAGTTTGCTCCAAAATTTTATTAAAATCCTCTTGTGATAGGCGTTCAACATAATTCAGCTTGATTTCCTCTAAAAAGTCTACAAGTAAGCCTTGTAGTTCTGAGAGTATATGTTTTTGTTGTATTTGCTCTCCTAAAGCTTCACGAAAGCGTTGTAATAATTGACTAGAGAGTTTTGCTGCAACAGGATCTTCCACGGTACTAACTAGAGCATTGTATAAATTAGTGGTGATTTGAGTTGCTAATTGTTCACTCAATTGTGTTTGTATTTTTGCCACTCCAGGTAAGTTTTGCAGGTTGCGGTAGACAGGGGAATTATTTAATGCATTTTCTAGGTTGTGATGTAAGATAGCCACTAGTTCTGGTTGAATTGTAGGCAAAACTTGGTAGACGATAGTTTGTACCAAAATAGCAGCGATCGCTTCCACTTCATTGACATTATTTATGTCGATATAAGGACGCAAATTCTCTTTTTGCAAAAACCAACTAAATAATTCGCCCCGATGAATAGAACCTTGTACCTGGTTAATAACTCTAACTACAACTATTTCAGTAAGATCTTCGGCAAAATTTGATACAACTCCTAAATGCATCTGCTGTCTAATCGGTTGCAAATTTAATATTTCTGCTTGATCAAGACGAATCATCACAGGTATGACTCTTAACCAGCGCCAAAACGGTATTAGTAAAAATAAGTCATACCAGCGCCACAAAATCGCATTTAACCAACTGAAACGTGGATAGCGGCGTTTAATATAATAACTACGAAGGAGTAATTCGACAGCAAATATCCAGACAAAAGGTAAATCAATTAGCCAAAAATAATCAAAATATTCACCATTTTCTCCAATGCTTCGATAGTAATTTGTAGCAATTAAAGGTCTTACTTGCTGATTAAAAAACATGATTTCTTTTGTCCAGCCATTTTGCAATAAATACTCCTGACTCCAAAAAATCTCAAAAGCTATTTTGGCAGATTCTTGTTTGAGGTGAGTACGCATTTTATTTTTAATTTTTTCCAATGTGCCACTTTTATTAGCTGAAGCAAAAGGATTATTTCCTATCATTTCAACACTCAGACGGCGTAAATCAGCTAGCTTATTTTTTACCTCCAGTGACTGTAAACCAGTTTTACTGACCTGATTTTTCAGTTCATCGATTGTGTCGAGATATTTTTCCGTTTCTCTATGAGGTTCAATACCTTTGAGTGGATCATAGGCAATCACAATTCGTGGTGCATACTGTAAATACCTATCACGCCAAGAAATATAACTTAAATTAAATAAGACTAAGCATAAATTAATAGTGGCAATGATTGCCATTACTCGTTCAAACCAGAGTTTGTAATTCTTTAGAGATTTTGAATAAGACATTATAGCTGTAAAGATTTTAAATGGTTAGGAGTTAGTGGTTAGTGAGTGATAGAAAACAATAAACTTACCAATAATCAACAAACAACCACCAACAAACAACTATAATTTATGTTGTTTTAGGTTTGTTTATCTATCTTTTTTTACTAAGTAGAAATACTTTTTATAAATTATTTTGTAAATTTTTTATACAAGTATTCTGATTTTAAACTGAATTCAACTCGTTTTAATCAAAAATCATTAATATTTCAGCCAAAGTATTTATATAAACTTAAAATGCATCTGTTAGTTCTGGTAACATCAATATTTTCCCGGCTTCATTGAAAGGAGTTTGAATTATGTGGTGTGAATTTGGAAAATCAAGCTTTAGTGTAGCTGCCGTTTGTATAGTAACTGTGGCAACAAGTGCAGCGATCGCACAAACACCAACGACTGTGCGCCAGCAAATCTATACTCCCCAGCAATTTCGTAGTGTACTGCAAGGATTAGGTTATAAAGTTACGGTATCAAATGCACCCTTAACAGATGCAGAAACTAAAAAAGCAGTTCAAGAATTTCAAAAGGGTTATAGACTACAACCAGTCGATGGCATAGCTGGGCCAAAAACTCAAGCTTATGCAGCAAATATTGTCAAGATTTTACAGGCAAATCTGAATCTGGTAACTAAGCCAAATCCTGCTCTACCTAAAAACTCATTTTACGGGCCTCAAACCCAATCCGCAGTCAAAGTTTATCAGAAAAAACTACAGCTTCCCCAAACAGGAATTGCTGATTTAGCATTGCGCCAGAGACTTGACAAAGATGCTAAGAAAATACTTCAAAATCCATCAGTAGCACCATCATCTACACCACCAACACCAACATCGACACCAACGACAACCCCATCACCCACACCAACATCGACACCAACGACAACCCCATCACCCACACCAACATCAACAGCAACACCTACGACAACACCTACAACAACCCCATCGCCAACCCCAACATCAACAGCAACACCTACGACAACACCTACGACAACCCCGTCACCCACACCAACATCAACACCTACAACAACCCCATCACCCACACCAACATCAACACCTACAACAACCCCATCACCCACACCAACCCCAACATCAACAGCAACACCTACGACAACACCTACAGCAACCCCGTCACCCACACCTTAGACTAAATAAAGTAACAGGAATTGGGAATTGGGAATTGGGGACAAGGGGGACAAGGGTGAATTATTTAACAAGTCTTTCCCCAATAATGTCCCATCTAAGTACCAACTCCTAACTAACACATTTTATAACCCTTATATAGCAAGGCTTTTAGCTAAACAATAAAAATGTGTTTGTTTCATTTGTTGCGAGAGGGGTTTAATACTTTTGATTTTTGACTTTTGACTTTTGACTTTTGACTTCCCCCTTGTAGGGCGCTCATTTAATTCGGTTCTTCTAGGGGTCTACCTTTGGGAACTGGTAGTATGGGGCGACGGTCATCATAAGGCATGGGGATGTACTGTACTGTTGGGCGTCCGCCTTGAGGTTGCGGATACAACTCCATCAGGTCGTAAACTATACGGGGCAGTCCGACTGTTACGGGCAGCCCCATCTCTGTTGCTTCTTCAACCGTAATTGGGTAGTCATGAGTAACGCGCCCTGTTGTTAAGGCTTCAACAATTTTTTCAATATCTTCTGGCTTAACTTTTTGTTTAGGTACATAGTCTTTTAGTAGAGTCCGCACAAAGCGCTGCACCTGTTGCATCGCCTTACGCGATAAGTCAGCCATAATCAGTGTTTGATCATCAATTTCACTGATGGGTTTATCTTCTACAATTTTTAAAATACTTGCCGCCGGGAAATTACCAAGTTGGGGATCAACAGGCCCTAAAACAGCATTGGCATCCATAACAATTTCGTCAGCAGCCAGGGCAAGCATAGTACCGCCACTCATAGCATAGTGGGGTACAAAAACTGTAACTTTAGAGGGATGACGAATTAATGCCCTAGCAATTTGTTCGGTAGCCAAAACCAAACCACCAGGAGTATGTAAAATTAAGTCAATTGGCACATCTGGCGGAGTGAGACGAATTGCCCGCAGAATTTGTTCTGAGTCTTCAATAGTTATGTAGCGTGATAGGGGAATTCCCAGTAAACTAATTGACTCTTGGCGGTGAATCAGAAAAATTGCTCTGCTTTTACGTTGCTGCTGAAATTCTTGAAGTGCGCGGAAACGTCGATATTCCATCTGACGTTTCTGCCAAATCGGTTGAAAAGACGAAAAAAGCAGAAATATCAAGAATAAATCACCGATACCTAAACTCATAGGTTTTTAATATTTAAAAATAACGGTTTGCCGTCATTATTGTCCCAATTTTTGAGAATTGCCAGCTCTATCTGAAGAAACAAAAGCCTACTAGGGATCGGGGATTGGGGACAAGGAGAACTTGTCAGTTAAAAGATCACTGTTAACTGTTAACTGATTTATACTTAATCCTCGATCCCTTGTCCCCGATCTTTGATCTCCTTCACCTACACCGCCAAATTTTTATGGTGTCGTCATCACTACCACTTACTAAAGTTTGCCCACTTGGACTATAGGTGACAGACCGGATATAGTTCAAATGACCAGTCAATGTGTAAACTTCTTTACCTGTACTGATATGCCAAATCTTGATAGTTTTGTCCCAACTACCACTTACTAAACACTGTCCATCAGGACTAAAGGCAAGTGACCATACTGAGTTAGAATGACCTGCGAGAGTGCAAATTTCTTGACCTGTACTTACTAGCCATAGCTTGATAGTAGAGTCTGCGCTGCCACTGGCGATCATTTCGCCATCTGGACTGAAGGCGATCGCATTCACAAAAAATGAATGTCCCCTCAAAGTGCGAATTTCTTGACCTGTATTGATGTACCACAGCTTGACAGTGTAATCAGCACTACCACTGGCAATCACTTCTCGATTCGGACTCCAAGCAACAGACCAAACAGTATCAGTATGGCCAACAAAAGTCCGAATTTCTCTACCCGTACTCACTTGCCATAGTTTTATTTTACAATCAGCACTGCCACTAACGAGCATTTGTCCATTCGGACTAAAGCTAACAGAATTAACGCAATTGCTGTGACTCCTCAGAGTACGAATTGCTTTGCCAGAACTAATCAACCACAATTTAATCGTCTCATCCCAACCCGCACTAGCAAGAATTTCTCCATCTGGGCTAAAGGTAACACTACTAACCATACTGGAATGGCCAGAAAACCAACGACCAAGGCTACGCAGTAACTTACCACTATCGAGCTGCCACAGTTTGATCGTGGTGTCACTACTACCACTTGCTAAAAGCTGTCCGTCACCACTAACTGCTACAGTTTGCACCATGCTGGCATGACCTTTGAGAGTATTTACACACTCCCATTCCCCTTGATTCAATAAAGTGGTAGTTTGAGTGTGGGTGTTTGGAGTGATAATTTGTGTAGGAGGTACAGAAGAATCTTCTTCAAATTCACTATTTAGTAGATTTAACCAGTCTTGTACACTTTGAGGACGCTGTTTGGATTGCAATTCCATACCGCGCAGAATTGCCAAATTTACTTTGTGACTAAGATTGGGATTGTAGTACTGTGGTGGTCTTAAAGAAATATTACGCCGTCTCTCCTCCGCACTGGTTGGTATGATCCCAGTCACCAAACTATATAAGGTAGCTGCTAAACCATAAACATCGATGTATTCTCCTCGTGGTGCTTCCAATTCGTATTGTTCTGGAGGGGCAAAACCAGGAGTACGATAGACTGTATGTTTTTGTACAACATTGGGAATAAATTCTCTGGCAATACCAAAGTCAATCAAAACAGCTTCTAATTTATCGTTACGAAGCATAATATTGCGTGGCTTTATGTCCCGATGTAGCAAGCCTTTGCGGTGAATCATGGCTACAGCAGCGCCCACTTGGCGTATGTAAAGCAGTGCTTCTGCTTCTGGTAATATTCCTAGTCGCTGTAGGCGCTTACCCATATCTTCGCCTTCGATGTACTCCATCACCATACAAGGCATATTTGCTTCATCAAAGATATTTTCTATTTGGACTATGTGCGGATGGCGACACACAGCCAATCTCACAGCTTCATCTCTAAAATCAAGCTTTAACTTGTCTCGGTGCGGTTTCCAGGCGGGGTTATTGAAAATTTCTTCCTTTAAGGTTTTTATAACCCGTAGTTCTCCATGTTTAGTTGTGGCGAGGTAAGTGATACCAATTCCACCCTCACCTAGTTTGCTTTGGATTATATATCGTCCCCCAAACAACCGTTGTCCTGGATTCCAAACCATTAGTAATAATTGCTAAATCTGCTATTTATTTTGACCGATAATTCCTTAATGGTACAAGCTCTCAGATTCCATAGGGAAGTAATCTAAAATCTAACTTGAAAAAGGGGTGTAGGGGAATAAAGGTATAGGGGTGTAAGAAGAGTTATATTTTATTCACCCTGGTGTATACAATTCATGATGGCTACTTATTAAAATTATTAATATTTATCTTGCGTAATTTTTGTATTTTGGGGTGTAGAACCTAATGTTTATTTTTAGATTGCTTTTTGTTAATAAAAAATATATTTTATATCTGGAACACTGGAATCGGATTATGTAGTTTTAATCATTCCTGCTAAAACCGAGATATGACCACAATGTTAAAAAGTCTGAAATTGAGACAAAAGTTTACGATCCTACTAATTCTTATTCTTGTGTTTGGCTTGGGTTTGAGTGGATTCAGTTTATCTTCGTTACTCAAGCAAAATGCTAAACAAGAAATCGCTAACAATGCTTTGTCACTGATTGAAACAATTAGTGCTTTACGTGAGTATACAGTTTCTCAAGTCACGCCGGAATTACTTGATAAATTGGAAACGAAATTTTTGCCACAAACGGTATCTGCTTATTCCGCCAAAGAAGTATTTGAAATTTTGCGAAAAAAACCAGAATATAAAGAATTTTTCTATAAAGAAGCAGCACTTAATCCTACAAATTTAAGGGATAAAGCTGATACTTTTGAGTCGGATATTATCAAGCGTTTTATTGATGAAAAAGATTTAAAAGAATTAAGTGGTTTTCGTTCATTACCTGGTGGAGATATTTTCTATATTGCTCGTCCACTTAAACTGACTCAACAAGCCTGCTTGAGGTGTCACAGTACTCCTGATGTTGCACCGAAAACGATGATTGAGCGTTATGGCGCAGAAAATGGATTTGGATGGCAGTTGAACAGTATCATTGGCGCACAGATAATTTCTTTGCCAGCTAGCAAAGTTATTGAAAAAGCACATAAATCTTCTTTTGTAATTATTCTAATTGTCTCTGCTGTTTTTATTTGTGTTGTTCTTTTAGTCAATATTTTCTTAGAACGTCAAGTTATTCGCCCTTTAAAACGTCTAACTCGTGTAGCTGAGGAAGTTAGCACAGGACACATGGATGTTGAATTTAAACAAATAACTAATGATGAAATTGGTAATCTCGCCAAGGCTTTTAAACGCATGAAGTTAAGTTTAGAAATGGCGATGAAACGACTGAAAAGAAATACTGGTACTACAGAAAATTAATATTTACAAATAAAGAATAAAAAATATGTTACATATCTCAATTGAGGCAAGATTGGCAAATATAATTAACTACCTACAATTATTTGCCAGACATTACGAACTATATAAATATAAAAGTTAGCTAACATGATATTATACGCCTAAATCTATGTTAAAAAATTTACGACTGAAACAAAAAGTTACGATTTTATTACTTGTAATTCTGACATTTGGCTTAAGTTTGAGCGGTTTGGCTTTATCTTCTGTTTTAAGGCAAAATGCCAAACAAGAAATTACCTCTACAGCTTTGATGTTGATGGAAACTATGATTGCTGTCCGCCAGTACACTAGCAATCAAGTTAATCCAGAACTTGTTGATCAATTGGAAACTGAGTTTCTACCGCAATCAGTACCTGGTTACTCAGCACGGGAAGTCTTTGAGAATTTGCGACAAAAACAAGATTATCGAGAGTTCTTTTACAAGGAAGCAACCTTAAACCCTACTAATTTGCGGGATAAGGCTGATAGTTTTGAGACACAAATTGTCAATAGTTTCCGGGGTAACAAAAATTTAAAAGAAGCAAGTGGATTTCGATCGCTTCCTGGTGGAGATATTTTTTACATTGCTCGTCCACTTGCTGTTTCTGCTCCAAAATGCCTAGAATGCCACAGTACGCCAGAGCAAGCACCAAAAAGTATGCTAGACCGCTATGGTACAGCTAACGGTTTTAACTGGAAATTAGATGAAATTGTGGGCGCGCAAATAATTTCTGTACCAGCTAGCAGAGTAATTCAAAAAGCAAATCAATCTTCTGTATTAATTGTTGGGCTTGTATCTCTTGTTTTTGTGATCGTAATTGTCTTAGTTAACATCTTTTTGAATCGACAAGTAGTTCTTCCTCTCAAACGCATCACTCGTGTAGCGGAAGAAGTCAGCACAGGACATATGGAGGTTGAGTTTGATCAGTTATCTAATGATGAAATTGGTAATCTCGCCAAAGCTTTTAAACGCATGAAGTTAAGTTTAGAAATGGCGATGAAACGGCTCAAACGTCCTCCTGGAAATACACATGGTACAGGAGGTATGGGGAGTACTGGAAGTAGTGACTACCCTCAAAGGTGAATGTTATTCTATTTTTGATTTTTGATTTTTGATTTTTGATTGACTCCACAATCAAGAAATACCTGGCGACTAGAAGTCACGCTACACAAACATAGCCTGCGTAGGCAGGCTATTTATATAAAATACTTTATTGACGTACTCCCTGGACTAAAGCCGCAGGGATTCTCAAATGATGTTACGAGGCAGGATGAATCCGTGCCTCTCCACCACTGTTCTTGCTTCTTCGACTCTTAACTAGACGGTTTCCCGTCCCC
>JAESGT010000053.1_pt1 | contig 47337 bp, 48 predicted proteins | sample 9266261 | NCBI WGS metagenome assembly JAESGT01 (sample SAMN15741584, study PRJNA653494) | algae metagenome | isolation source: Pelatocladus maniniholoensis HA4357-MV3 and co-occurring heterotrophs from... | place: USA: Maniniholo cave near Haena, Hawaii | collected 2009-07-28 | reverse complement strand
GCAGTAAGGTCTCTACTAACTTTTCACTCGATTGGTTTCGCGTCATGTGTCATATTCTACGACGCTATGTGTTCCTCGCTCGTTTTTTTTATTTTTCTTGGCTACCCCTGTTTATTGAGCCGATACACTTAAGAGATCAATAATTGCTATTAAGACTTCTGTAAAAGTATATACTATGATGAAACTAATTACTAAATAAAGTAAGGCTCCTAACAAAACTGCACCATAATATGGTTGAAAAGTCAAAGTGCGAAAGATGGAAAATTGTATAACAAAAGAAACAATTACAATAAAATAGCCGATAAATTGAACTATTCTTAGAATAGTAATTAATCTTGTGTATAGTCTATTTTGATTAGAACTGTTAGGTGATTTGTTACTGCTCATAAATTTCTATTTTCAAATTACTTAAGTAATAGGAATAAGAAAAGTGTTCCCAAGGAGGAAACACTCTCATGTCATACCTAGCTCAAAGCTGAAACCGAACTATATAACTATGCTCCTACAGCTTCCTTCGCAGCATACAGCACTTCAACTGTGATATCTTTAATACCTCGCTCACGAGCAAATTTCTCGGTGTTGCGCTTCACTTTACCACGAACAAAACCGGGAATCTTGTTCAATTCTGCTACACCATCTTTAGTCCAGTTGAGGTCAGATTCAGTAGATATACCCTTAGTGATGACTTCTTTAGTATCGTGTCCACCAAAGATTTCGAGCAAGTGGTCTTCCATTCCCAATGTAAAGGAATTGTAGACCAAATCGGCAATTTGGTTAGTACCTTCGTAACCCATAAATGGTTTGTAACCGATGGGGAAGTTTTGGATATGAATGGGTGCAGCAATTACACCGCAGGGGATATCCAGACGTTTACCAACATGGCGTTCCATTTGTGTACCGAAAATGGCAGAGGGTTCGACACGAGCGATCGCATCTCCAATTTGACCATGATCATCAGTAATAATGATTTCATCACAGTATTCGCTGACTTGTTCCCGGAACCAGTCAGCATCATATTTGCAATAAGTTCCAGCCCAAACAACGTGAATGCCCATTTCCCGCGCTAAAATTTTGGTTATAGCGGCAGCGTGGGTGTTATCACCAAAGACGACTGCTTTTTTACCTGTTAAGTTCTGACAGTCAATTGAACGGGAAAACCAAGCAGCCTGAGATACATGCAGTGTTTGCTCGTTTATGAAGTCTTCGTAGTCAACCTCAGCGCCTTGGGCATTAATTATCTGCTGAATTTTACGGATGCAGCGAGCAGTTTCAACTACACCCATAGGAGTAATATCTACGTAGGGTATTCCAAATTCTGCTTCTAGATAACCAGCTGCCATTGAGCCAAGTTCACGATAAGGACAAAGATTGAACCAAGCACGAGGCAAGTTTTTCAACTCATGAACCGAAGCACCTTCAGGAATAGCAGCATTTACCTCAATTCCTAAGTCTGCCATTAATCGTTTCAACTCGGTGCAGTCGTGCTGGTTGTGAAAGCCAAGAGTAGAAATACCGATGATATTAACAGAGGGCTTTTCGGTTTTGCCTTCTGGAAGTTCGCCCTTTTTGCGAGCTTTTTCGATGTAGAACTGGACAATTTGATGCAGAGTGCGATCGGCTGCTTGCAATTCGTTGACCCGATAGTGGTTAACATCCGCCAGCATCACATCACCTTTGGCTTCCAACTGCGCCCGTTCGACGAAGTTTTGCAAATCTTCTTGCAAAATACTAGAAGTACAGGTAGGGGTAAGAACAATCAAGTCTGGATGTTCTTCGGCGTCTTTACGGGTAATATTGTCTACCACCTTTTCTTGGGAACCACGCGCCAAAACGTTGCGATCAACAACACTAGCAGTTACTGGGGTGAAGTTTCGTTCCCGTTCCAGCATTGAGCGCATGACGTTAAAGTAGTCATCGCCCAGTGGTGCGTGCATGATAGCATGAACGTTTTTGAAAGAACTGGCAACCCGCAGAGTACCGATATGGGCTGGGCCTGCATACATCCAGTAAGCCAATTTCATAATAGTGTTCTCCGTTTAAATTAAACCAAGCGTGTCCGAATAAGAGGTGGACTTTTGTGTTTAATTATTAAGTCGTTTTTGATTCTCTCAAATGTTCTAGCCTGACAGTAGTTGCCTTCTTGTAAGTTTACATCCCCTAATAAAGCTTGAGACGTTGTTGCTGCTTGGGATTGGATGCTCTACTAAAACAACATTCGTGTTGCTAAAGTTCAATAAAAATTAACGTTTCGGTAAATTCCTTAGCATTCGAGAACTTGCAAGGTAATGATGGTAAATTGCTGGCGATCGCAGCTAGTTGTGACTATAACGTGATACTACATATAATCCTAGTAGCCTGTAACAAAGATTTTGACAGTCTAAAAATTTCTTAGTAAGCACTGAAGTGCTTAAACGAGGTATAAAGCCCCTACTAAACCTATCAAAATTAGTGTGATGATAGAGAAACTTAATCAGAAGCACAAACCAACTAAAAAACCATCTCTAGAATACTATTTAAATCTTCAATATCCTGTGACTTTATATCCTGATCCAGAAGGAGGATATGTTGCTCAAATTAAAGATTTACCTGGATGTCTCTCTCAAGGTGAAACTTTAGAAGAGGCGATGACAAATATCAATGAGGCGCGGGAGTTGTGGATTGAAACTGTGTATGAAGCCGGGGATGAAATACCTTTGCCTAGTAATGATGAAACTTATAGTGGTAAGTTGTTGGTACGGATGCCAAAGTCTTTGCATCGTCGCTTGGTTGAGAAAGCAGAAGTCGATGGTGTCATCTATTGTTTGAGGTGGGGTTTGGGAAATTTCTGGAGAATTCGTTTTTGGATGTTTCTTCCATTTCTGCTTTACCACCTCCAAATTTTCTTCCCTTGTGGCTGTTTAATGTTTAAGCGTCAGGGTAAATTTCCAATAGCCTTTATTCTTTGCAGATTTTTCGTCATTTCGGAGTCCTAACTCCAACAAACAATCAAGTGCTGTCTGAACTTCTTCCAATTCCTCTTGCTGGTTAAGACTAGATTTTGCAGGATGCTTTAAGTTGTTGACCAGTTTGTTTGATCTGATGAAGTAAATCTTCTTTTTTTGTACCATACTCAATTGTGCGACTTCTTTTTCCGCTTGCTTGTTTAGTTTGGTATCCTGTAAAGCGCAATTTGTTAGTTTCCCACTTGACAACAAGCGCTGCTTTTAAATCTTCTGGTTGTTGTTCGGCTAATAAAAGTAAAGCATCTACCAAACTTAGAACATTCTCTAAAACTGACTCATCCCAACGAATATTTCTTACCATCGGTCAAATATAAAGAGAATCTTAATAAAATTAAATTGCCCAAACAAACAATTGACCTCGTAAATAAAAACATGAGGTCAAATAAATGACTACAAGGAAACAAACTTCCAGCCTAAATCAGAAAATTATCACTTTATTACTAGTCCTGAAAATCTTACTTGTCGGTATCCAAGCTGAAAACCGTATTCAACAAGAAGACGCATCCATCGAAGTCTTAATTTGGATGATTAACCAGTGCATCCCGATACTGCAAAAAACTGAGAACCTAGAAGATAAAAATAAGAAATAGAAAAAACCCCATCCCTAAGCAATACTGCTCGGATAAGATAAATCGATTGACATTTAAATACTGTAGAGACGTTGCAGTGCAACGTCTCTACAACCCTTGCGGGAGGGGTTATAACTTATGCAGCTACCAAACGCCTTAAAGATTCGGCGCGGCGTTTAGCAGTGGCATTTTTCGGATCATATTTGAGTGCTTCTTCGTAAGCTTGTAGTGCTTGAGCAGTTAAATTTTTGCGCTCGTATGCATGAGCTAGATTATTTAAAGCTGTGACATAATCAGGTTTGGTTTTCAGCGCTTCTTTGTATTGACGAATTGCTAAATCATATTGTTCTTGAGCAAAGTAAACGTAACCCAAGCCGTTATAAATCCCAGCAATATTTTTTTCTTCCTCTTCTTCTGCGGCTTTCAAAGCTTTTTGAAACAGAGTCACCGCTTGAGTATAAACTTTTTTCTCGGAATAAATACTAGCTAATTCGTAATACTCTTGAGCCGTTCCCTTTTCTTTTGCCAGCTTATTTCGCAAGCGTGAAAAGTTTCTTTCTATCTTGCGATTTTTGAAAATCTGGGGAACAACATTGATAAAGGTGAATAAGAGAATACCCACCAAAATTGCAAGATAAATAACTGGTAAATTGTTATCCATTGCCTTTATTAAAAATATCTTCTTTATCTATTATCAACTTCTTGGCTACAGTTGATAGTTAAGAGTCAAGTGTCCAGAGTAAATAGTTTTTTGACCATTGACCAATGACCAATGGCCATTTTACGGTAAACCCCAGTGTTGAGCGCGCTGCTGGAGCCAACCTTTTTCCAAATACCGTGCGATCGCTCCATTTACTTGGCGTCGCAAATCATCATACTGCAATCCCTTGGGCATGACTACAGATAAAGGCTCAGTTGATAGCTTGACTGGCACTAGCCGATATTGAGGATATTGTTGCACCCAGCCACTCAGAACGCTAGTATCGGCAGCAAAAGCCACTACTGTATTATTTTCTAAAAGCGATCGCCCTTCTGCATAGGAATTCACCCCGACCAAATCTGCTTGTGGCAAATAATACTTAATATCAGCTATGGTACTGGAATTTTTGAGAACGGCTATTTTCTGTTTATCTATGTCGCCTAGCTTCTGTATAGAGGTATTTTTGGTAATTAATCTCGTGCCATCAAAGTAGTAAGGTATACTTAAACTCACTAAGCGGGCGCGTGATTCGGTTGCTGTCACTCTGGCAATAGTGAGATCAACTTTATGATCTATAACTTGTGAAAGGCGATCGCGATTCGCTACAGGTTTGAATTTAACAGCATTATCTTTCCCAAGTAAGTCTGCTGCTAATTTTTGGGCTAAGTCAATCTCAAAACCTTGAAGATTACCCTTTGTATCTGTAAATCCCAACGGACGCAAATTATCTTTGACAGCTATATTCAAATAGCCCCGCCGCCGAATTTCTGGCAGTTCTGCGGCAGATGCTGATGATTGGGTATCTGCAATAACAAGGGCAAATAGCAACAACAAAAGAATTATTTTTTTGCCAATACTCCGCAAAAAGTAATTGCGGGTGGTAGGTTTTGGGTGCAGGGTTTTTCTCCCTACCGCCCTATTTTCCCATCCCCCCATCATTACCTGTTTGGGATTACCCATTTTTAACTCTTTGCTTGGCTTGCTAATTCTGCTACTTTAGCAAAACCAGTTGGATCGAGGACTGCCATTTGTGCCAACATTTTACGATTGAGTAAGATGTTAGCTTTTTTGAGATTACCGATAAACTGGCTATAGCTCATGCCCTGTTGACGAACAGCAGCGTTGATCCGGGTGATCCAGAGGCGACGGAAGTCACGCTTGCGCTTTTTGCGATCGCGATAAGAACTCCGCAGCGCCTTCATCACTTGTTGATTGGCGGTTCTAAACAGAGTGGAGTGAGATCCACGAAAACCTTTGGCGAGTTTGAGAATTTTTTTGCGGCGTTTACGAGCAACATTACCGCGTTTTACCCTTGTCATGGCTTAAATTTTCCTGAAAAAATTACAAATAGGGGAGCATCAAGCGTACATTTTCGGCGTCGCGCTCGTCAACAAGAACCATTTTGGAAAGCTTACGCTTTTTGTTGGAGCTTTTGTGTTCGAGCAGGTGGTTTTTGAATGCCTTGCGACGTACGATTTTACCACTGCCGGTGGCGCGGAATCTTTTTGCCGCAGCTTTACGAGTTTTAAGTTTGGGCATGAGGATGGCTATAATTCGACACAATCCATCATTATAAACTATTGAGTTTGAAACGAACCGCCAAGACGCGAAGAACGCCAAGAAAAAGAGGAGAAGTTAAAGATGGATGAGGTGGTGATTGTTGAATATGATCCGCGATGGCAAGTTATGTTTGCGGAAGAGGCGACAGTTATTTGGCAGGCACTAGGCAGTGATTTGGTTGTTGAGATTGAGCATATTGGCAGCACAGCAGTACCAAGGCTGGCAGCAAAACCAGTGATTGATATTATGGTGGGAGTGCGTTCTCTAGAAGATGGAAAGCTGGCCATTCCTGTGTTGGAAGCACTAGGATACGTCTATTGGCGAGATGATCCACGTCCAGGAAGGATGTTTTTTGTGAAAGGAATGCCCCCATACGGCAACCAGCGCACGCATCATGTTCACATTGTTGAGGTGTATGGAGAGTTTTGGCAACAACGAAAGTTATTCCGGGATTATTTGCGGATGCATCCTGAAGAGGTAAAGCGCTATGAAGCTTTAAAAAGAGATTTAGCAGTACGTTTCTCTACAGATCGAGAAGCTTACACTGAGGGAAAAAGTGAGTATATTCAAGCTGTAATGAAAAAAGCACGATGTCAGTAGCTTTGAGAATATTAATTAAATAACACATTCAGGAAACTGTCGCTTTAATGCGGGGAAGACAGGACATGGTGTTGAGGTTTGCAAATTCTCTGGTTTACTCCAAGTAAAGGGCGCTTTTTGAGCAGCAGACATCCACAACAGGCGTTTTGCCCGTGTCATGGCGACGTAGAGTAAACGATACTCTTCTGCTGTTTTGAGGTATTTTGCTTGTTCCCAAGCTGGGCTTACATCTGGTAAATCTACTTGAGTGTGAAGTGCTGCTCGAATTTGGGCGCGGGCGACTTCTGATAAGGTAAAGTCTCCTAAAAATTGGCTTTGGGGAGGAACCCAAAAGCGACCAGGTATTAAGTTTTCATGCATAAATGGTAGAAATACGTAATCCCAGTCTAGACCCTTGGCTTTATGCATGGTGATAATTGTCAGTTGACCGCGACGGGTATAACGGGCTTCTAAATCTTCTGTTTCTACGGATTCAAATCTTTCGGAACTAACGATTTCACTGAGGATATTCAGCATATTTGTCATTGAAGCATGACCAGCTATTTGTATATTCACCCTTTCTGCGAGTTTGTCAGCAGTTGCAAGTTCTGCTTGGTCGTAATTTAATGCCAAAGCTAGGAAGGAAATCAGCTGATACAGAGGTAGTTCCATCCGCGCCCGCAGTAAACTTCGACATAGATGTGCGGCTTTTTGTACTGCTTCTGGCTGGGGTGCAGACAAGGGGCCTGGGTACAAGAATTCTTCAGGTACAGAAGCAGGGGCGTTGAGGTCTTGAGTGGGGATTAACTGTCTTTGTACAAAGACTTCTAAGGCTGCTTTCAAGTGATCGGCGGAGTGGGGGCGATCGCAAAATTGTAATAATGCCAAAATTTCTTGGGGTACATGGGAATGGCGATCGCGTTCTCCGACATCATACAGTGTAATTTGATGCTCTTTACATACAGCCGTCAATGCTTCTGCTAACCATCTACCTTGACGGTTTTCTCTCACTAAGATAGCTGCACTAATTGCATTTGCTTCTGGAACAAATAACTGAATTACTCTTTGAGAGAGCAATTCAACTGTGTGATGAATATCACGTGGAGTATACAGTTCTAGTCCCCGTCCGACTGGTTGAGGATTCGCATCTGGTTGAGGGTCATTGGGGTTAACAAGGCGAATCGTTTGAGGACGGAAAGGGGAAGTGGGAGGATTAAAAGATCCTTGATTCTTGGCTTGATAGGAACTATTTACCCATTGCAAAACGAAATTGGCAGCATCAATAATCATTTTGGTACTGCGACCTGCTTGATCCATTGTTGCTAAACGATTTTTGCTGTTGCAATCTTCGCAAAACTCACGGAAATAAATCGGGTCTGCGGGGGTGAAGGTGGAGTTAATTGCTTGGTTGGGGTCGCCGACACGAATCAGGTTTGGTTGGTTGGGATTGTCGAGATTGGTGGCAAGAATTTGTAATAGTTTGGTTTGCAGGGGACTAGAGTCTTGGGCTTCGTCTTCAAAAACGGCGAATACTTGGTTTTGTTCGATTTTGCGGGCGCTGGAATTTTCTAGGACTCGCAGTGCGGCTAAAATCATGTCGTCGTAGTCAATGAAGTCACGCGATCGCATTAATTTTTGGTACTGTTCGTATAATCCCGCAGCAACAGTTAAAATTTCATAGTTATCTGTGGTTTGTTGACCCAAGCGTCGTAAATCTTCTGGCAACATTCCCGAACTTTTTGCTTCATGAATCACGGTTGTTGCCAAGTCTGGTAAGACTTCTGTTCGCAATACTGACTGACGGCGTAATCTTTCGGTTTCTTCGCCGTCAAATTGTATACCTTCTAGTAAGCGAAAATAATGCCCTGGATAGCTAGCAATCCATTGTTCTACGGCAGTACGGATGAAACGATGGCTTTGGTTTGGCGTAATTAATGTGACATTGTCTAATTGCAATCCTGATAAATCGGAATGACGACTAGCAATATTTAAAGCTAGTCCATGCAGCGTATATACAACAAAACCAGTTTGAGGTAGTGATAATTCTTCACGCAAGTATTTACGGATTTTGACTTTGATATTAGCAACAGCAGAACGAGTGAATGTCACAACTACCAACTGACGACGTTGAGACGAACCTGAAGAATTTGAACGCTGATACTGACGGGCGATCGCGATCGCCGCCGCCGCCGCCATTCCTGTAGATTTACCAGCGCCAGGAACAGCAGAGACAGCCAATGGCCCAGAGTGCCAATCAGCCATTTGTTGCTGTCCAGGACGCAGACGATTGCGAATGCTTAAAATTGCACTTTCTCTGAGAGAAGATAAAGTGGACTGAGGATCAGCTTCGATTGGATATGATTCTTGAGGCACTAGATGTTTAAAATGAGGTCTTACTTTAAGATTTTAGATTTTCACTACAATCAACAACCAACTATCAACCACAACCACTAACTTGACTGCTGTATCACCCTAGAGTGAAGATAAAATGGTTGAGACTGTTGCCAAAGTATAGGCGATTTTTGATGTCGCCTTGCTCTGTTAGTTCTTTTCGTCGATTGGAAAACAGAGTTTTAGACTAACAGAACAAACCATATTCAAGCCTGCATGGGCAGGCTTTGTTTGTCTAGTAGTATTGAGGCGTTAAATTACGCCTCAATACTACTAGAAGCAAAAATCGACTTTTGCAAGCAGTCTATATTTATCAGCAGCAAGTTCAGTGAGGGATGACAGTGGAGACACTTGTGGAAAAGCAGAAGCTAGGTGTAAATATTGTTATGAAGAAAGGCGATCGCGTTCGTGTTAAAGAATCCGTGGTAGTGTACCATCATCCCGAACATCGCGGTAATGCATTTGACCTGAAAGGTACAGAGGGAGAAGTGATGGATATTGTTACCCAGTGGCACGATAGACCAGTTAGTGCTAACTTGCCAGTCTTAGTGAAGTTTAGTAAAAAATTTAAAGCTCACTTCCGTGAACAGGAGTTAGAAATTATCTAACATCCCTCATTGGCGGCGAAAAAACTGCATTATATTAAATTCGCCGCGCATTTTTTTAAGATCTCGACGATGCTGTTCTGCTATTGCGTAGTACCACTCACAGTATTCTTGATACTCTGATCTCGTTTTAACTTCGTGATAAAACTGGTGAGTTGTTTGGTAAACAGCAAAACCTTCCTCAACTTGAGGTTGAGGCAAAGGAATAATATATGGTAAGTCTTTAGACATAAGGAGTCAAAAGTAATTGTGCCACTCCTGATCCATTATTACTTAGCCAGTTCTTGATCACAGTTATTTGGCTTTCAAATTAAAGCCAACCTCTTAAACGATATACGAACATACCCACATATTCTTTTGCTGCCGCAGTAAATTTGTATAAATTAGAACTATCTGGTAGCAAACTCAAGATAGCAGCCTTGGGAGTATGGGCTAGCGCTTCCATTTCACTTTGAGTCACAAGAAAGTCAGTAGGTGCAGGGATAGCGTCAATGCCCTGACGCTTAAAGATTAAGAAAGATCGCGGCATATGCATAGCTGAAGTCACCAGTAAAATCTGGCGAATTCCACGAGTATCAAGTATTTTTTTGACATTTACTGCATTTTGGTAGGTATTGAGAGATTCCGATTCTTGAATGAGAACTTCTGGTGGAACACCAATGGATGTAAGGACTTGAGCCATATCTTCAGATTCTGCTAAACCTTGGTTATCGTCCCAATTGATACGTCCACCGCTCAGAATAATCACGGGGGCTTTGTTTTGGCGGTAAAGTTGAGCAGCATAAATCACACGATCGCCAGCTTCATTTAAATCTACACCCGGTCGTGGTGGTAAAGCTGGTTTGGTAGCACCGCCCAATACAACTATCGCTTCAGCATTTGGTAGTTGCGCGGGTGATAAATACTGCCATTCGAGCGATCGCACCATGAGATTAGCAATCCAGGCGTTACTACTCAATAACAATATCAGCAGTGCCAATATCATCGCGATCGCTGCTGTACGAGGGCGTTTCCATACCATAAACAGTGCTACCACCAGACAAATACTAGCTAGCCCCAAAGGATAAAAAAATAGTGGTAGCAACTTTGAGAGATATAAGAACATAAAGAGGGATCGGGAATCGGGGACAAGGGGATTGGGGACAAGGGATCGGGGACAACAGAGGAGGGAGACAAAGGGGACAACTAATTAGTTATCGGTGATCAGTGATCAAATTAAACTGATCACTGTTAAGGTGATTCATGCTCAATCCCCAATTCCCAATCCCTGATCTGTGATCCCCAAAACTTTTTTACCTCCGCCAAAATTGTGGCCAGTTGGAATTATCAGATGAACGACGGTAACGACGTATAGGCTTTCGGATGCGTCGTTTGACAGTTGGGGTAGGGGGTAATTCTAGCTGTGTCTCATCTGTTAATTCATCAGGAATTTGAGTTCTAGTTTCTTCCTTGCTTTTCCACCAAGCAATCAGCCAGCCTCCGCCAATACCAGCCAACGAACCCAGCAAGATGCTTACAGATGGTTTGTATCCCAAAAAGACAAAGCCAAGTAAGAAAAATAACCAGTATTTCAAACCTGCATCAATACCCTCAGAAGAAGCAATTGCATCACTCTGAGGGCTACTTTTATTAGCAGTAGTCAGCCAGCCTACAGCCAAACCACCCAACACACCCAAGAAAAGGCTTATAGGTAGTGCATAACCAACTACCAAAAAAATGAGTGTTAAAAATACCCCAAACAGGATTTGATTGAGAAAGTTGGGCGAAACCGATAGAAATTGGTTGAAATTGTTCTTTTGTGGTGCCATCAGGTCAACCTCTAACAGGATTTTGGATTTTGGAGCCACTGCGTTGCGGAGGTATTTTCAGAAGCCGCTTCCCGTCTACCCTCCGTTGTAGCACGTGGCGTGATTTTGGATTTTAGATTTCGGAGTCAATGACAAAAATTACTTTTCTACTCAGTAATAACTTCCAATCCAAAATCTCAAATCCTCTATTAAGGCATTAGTTTAGATATTTCCTTTAATTGTGCCTGTATTGGTTGAGTTGTGTCCAAAATTTTTACTAGTGGTTTTTCTTTTTCAGTCCAAGTCTCAGCAGCAGCAAGTTGTGAATCCAACAATTCAGCAGTTGCATCAGCAATATCACCAGTGCGGTGTTGTAGACGTTGTTGTAAAACTTCTGGCGGTGCAGTGCAACCCAGAATTTGTAAAGGTATTTGCTTATCTTGGGCTTGAGCGATCGCTTCTTGTCGTAATTGCTGGCGATCGTACTTAGCATCTAAAATCACATTAAAACCTTGACTTGCGAGCATTATTCCCAATTCCAGCAAACGTGCATAGGTTTTTTGAGTCATTTCGGGTGTATACAAATCATCTCCACCAGCTTGCAGTAGAGGAATCCCCGCTAAATGCTTCCGCACTGCATCTGAACGCAGGTGAATTGCTCCGATCTGTTGAGCTAAATACCTAGCCGTTGTACTTTTGCCAGAACCAGATACTCCGGACATTAAAGTTAAGTGTCCTTGACGCGGTTGAGTATACTCCCACGCCTGCTGGTAATAAGCCGCAGCAGTTTTCGCCGCCTCTTGCTTGGCTTCTGGCGGTACACCAGGATCATCTAACAAAAACGAAGTTACTTTTGCTCTCACATACGCTTGGCGGCTTAAATACAAAGGTAATACCTGCAAACCTTCCCAGTCTCCAGTTTGCTCAATATAAGTATTCAAAAACACATTAGCTAAATCTTTGCACTGCCGTGCTTCCAAGTCCATCACTGTAAACGCCACATCGTACATGACATCAGCAAAGCGAAACGGCTCATTAAACTCTATACAGTCAAAGAGCAAAATTTTATCTTGCCATCGCGCAATATTTCTTAAATGCAGATCACCGTGACATTCCTTAATATAGTTGTGATTAATGCGACTTTTAAATAAATCTGCACGTTCTGCAAAAAAGCGATCGCTATACTGCTTTGTTTCCTCAAACTGCACTTGAGTTTGTGGTCCACCAATATATTTTTCCGTTTGCTGGTAATTTTCGTCAAATGCAGCCCGGACTTGTGATACTTCCCCAAAAGAACGAATGTAATCATTGGTAGCACTTTTACCGTGAAACTCTGCTACTATTCGTCCCAATTCTGCTATGTGTTTCTCCTCTAACTTCCCCTGCTCAAACATTTCACTCAGCAAAGCTTCCTGGGGAAACTGACGCATTTTCAACGCATACTCTACAGCTTCTGCTCCCCCTAGTTGATATTGCTCGCCTACCAAACTTATAGGCAATACTTCTAGATATAATTCCCCAGCACCTCGTTGATTTAACCTCAACTCTTCCTGACAAAAATGCTGGCGCTTTTCCAATGTCGAATAATCCAAAAAGCCAAAATTTACAGGCTTCTTCAACTTATAAACATAATCCCCAGTCAACAACACATAAGAAACATGCGTCTGAATTAACTTTACTGGTTCTTGTACAGCATGAGGATAAAACTCAGGCTGTAACATCTGTTCAATTAAAGGTGGAATAGAAACAGTCATATTTTTTCTTTGTGTCCTACTTGTCCTACTGTTCGAGAAGCCCTTCGGGTACTCTACGAGAAGCCTATGAGCGCGTCTATGTATTCTATGTAATTCAATCAACAAAAAACCAGGGTTTTCACCCTGGTCTTTTCAGCAATTATGACAAACTGTATCAACCTTTGCTGGAAGCAAAAAAACTCAAATGGTAAGGTGTTCCCTTTGCTGGATGAGTTTGAACTTCTCGGATCACCGTTTTACCGCGCCAATCCAAATCTGTTACATTGAGTTCAAACTCAGTTTTATTGACACGAGCCTTCTTGAGCAAGTTCTCAACAGTTTTAGCATCAACTACTAGAGAAATAGACTCGCTACCTTTGTGACCATACAAATTAGCAGGTATAAATCCAGAACGACGCAAAGCATTAGGTTTGCTACCTTCCGGCCGCTTTTTACAATCAATCGTAAGTTCCATAGAAATTGTGAGTTGTTAATTGACAAATTGGGGGATCGGGGAAAGGGGATCAGGATCAGGATCAGGGAAAGGGGATTAGTGTTTATTCTCTTCCTTATCTCCCTTGTCCTCCTTGTCCTCCTTGTCCTCCTTGTCCTCCTTGTCCCCGATCCCTGATCCCCGATCCCTGATCGCTAACCTAAGCACTCAGCAATGAAGCTGGAGAACCATCGGCGTGTAGCAAAGCCCGTTTGGGGCCATGTATCGGGTCTTCGACAATGATAGTTTGATCGCGGCTGGCTCCTAAAGAAACAATCGCGATCGGCACTTCCATTAATTCTGCCAAAAATTTGAGATAATCCAACGCTTGGCGTGGCAAGTCATCTAAAGAACGGCAGTTACTGGTAGACTGCTGCCATCCAGGTAAGGTTTTGTAAACCGGACGACACTGAGTAAACTTACGGGCGCTTGTGGGAAAATGCTCACAGCGTTCCCCATCTATCTCATAGGCAATACAAACTTTAATCTCCTCTAGTTGATCAAGGACATCTAGTTTAGTAATCGCCAAACAGTCCAAGCCATTGATACGCACAGCATAGCGACCAATGACCGCATCAAACCAGCCACATCGGCGTTTGCGTCCGGTGGTTGTGCCAAATTCTGCACCAAGGGAACACAACAATTCTCCTAATTCCCCATCTAATTCTGTGGGGAAAGGCCCTTCGCCAACACGAGTAGTATAGGCTTTTGCTACCCCAATTACCCGGTCTATCATTGTCGGGCCTAGCCCTGAACCAACACAAGCCCCGCCAGCTACTGGGTTAGAAGAGGTGACGTAGGGATAAGTCCCATGATCTAGATCAAGAAGTGTACCTTGTGCGCCTTCAAATAATATATTACGTCGTCGCTGAATCGCATCGTAGATTTTTAAGGAGGTATCGACTACATGAGGTCGCAATCTTTCCGCATACCCCAGATATTCATCTATCACCTTCTGGGGTTCTAGCGGTGGTAAGTTGTAAAGCTTTTCTAAAATGACGTTTTTATAATTGATCGTCCACTCTAGTTGATCACGTAGTCCTCGGAAGTCCATCAAGTCTAACATCCTGATGCCTGTCCGTTCCGATTTGTCGGCATAGGTTGGACCAATACCTCGACCAGTCGTACCTATTTTATGATTTCCTCGGCGTTCCTCTGATGCCTGATCAATCAAGCGATGATAAGGCATCGTTACGTGTGCTGTTTGAGCAATTAATAAATTGTTGGTAGAAATGCCAAGTTCTTCTATTTGATCGAGTTCTGCGATTAAAACCTGTGGATCGATGACTGTTCCAGAACCAATAATGCACTCTGTATCCGGGTACAAAATACCAGAGGGAATCAAATGCAATTTAAAGGTTTGACCCTTGACTACAATTGTGTGTCCAGCATTGACACCCCCTTGATAACGTACTACCACATCTGCGGAGCGGCTGAGTAAGTCGGTGATTTTTCCTTTTCCTTCATCGCCCCACTGGGCACCTATAACAATAACGTTAGCCAAGAGTTTATATTAAAAAGCTAAAGTTTTCACAAATTGAAATTATCGCCAAATTTTGCAGCAGATGTCAACCTTTTAAAACAAAAATATTAGTAGGGGCGATCGCAGACAGATATCACATCAAACGAAATAGCAATTGGCAAGTGTGTCTTTGCGAACAAATCAAATTAGTTATTGATATGAGCGATCGCCCATATTAATTGCAAGCTTTTTCAGTGAGCGATCACACTTTGGTTTTCGTACAAAACACTGAATTTCAAGCATAAAATTAAAAGCTTTTAAGGTAAATAAGCAGGAATAAACACAGCTAGGTTACTAACAGTAAACAAACACCAAACCCTACCAATGACAAATAACACGACAACAAGCAAATTATTTTTTTATTTGTTACTGTTAATAATAATTAATATTTGTTCTGAATAGCACTACTATGACTTTATACGCAGAGTTACACAGACACCTTGGTGGTTCGGTTGTACCACGAGTTTTATGGCGGTACTTTGAACGTCATTCGTCGGAGTTAATTTCTCGGTTTGCTGACTATGAAGGTTTTGAAGAGTTTTACACACGTCCGCGTAATACTTTAGATGAGTATTTAGAGTTACACACTCTTGTAGAAAGTGTACAAACTGTAGAGACTCTACCCTACTTTATTTATCGGCTATTACGGGGTGCTTATATATTTGAAAATTTGGCTTACTTAGAACTGCGTTATACACCTTATCTACGAACACCAGAACACCTGAGTCAATCACAAAGAATTGACAAAATGGCAGAAATTGTCGAAGTTGTAGGTAAGGCAAGTAAACTACCTGAATATCCGATTGTCACTAGTCAAATTCTTTGTATGCATTCGCGCCTACCCTATGAGGTGAATAAAGCGATTGTAGACTTAGCTGCACAAAATAAGCAGTACGTTTGTGCAGTAGACGTGGCAGGGGGAGATAGTTATTATGGCGATCGCCTAGAAGAATGGGTAGAACTATATAACTATGCGCTGTCTTTAGGAATTGGTACAACAGGACACCTTTACGAAACAACAGTCGGTTGTTATCCAGAACTGTTACCATTTTTGATGCGAATTGGTCATGGAATCCAAATTCCTTTGTTGTACCCTGAATTACTTCCAGATTTAGCAAAACAGAATCAGTGTTTGGAAGTTTGCCCCACAACTTACCTAAAAACAGGTACGTTAGAAGATATCCGCCAACTTAAGATTGTCTTCGACCGTTGTTTTGATGCTGGAGTCGATATCGCCATTTGCACAGATAACGCTGGACTACACAACGTCCGCTTACCGTTTGAGTACGAAAATCTTCTCACCTACGACATAATTAATTTTCAACAACTCCAAGCTTGTCAGGATGCAGCTTTCCGTCATGCTTTTGCTTGGCCTTACAGTCAACGTCCAGCATCACTATTAAATGGATTGCTGAATCCTGAAGATACTAAGCTTGTAGCTATGAAAAATTAGAACAGTTACCAGTTATCAGTTAACAGTGACCAGTTTAAATTTGATAACTGATAACTGATAACTGAATTCTAAGCTCCTACTGTTGCACCTCCGGCTGTTTTCCAAGCGGATAAACCACCTTTAATTTCACAGACATGAGCAAATCCAGCCTCTTTTAAAAGTTGTGAAGCTTCGGCTGCTTGTTTGTCGTTTTCACCATAAACAAAAATCTCGCGCTTGCTATGGAAAGCAATTTTAGCGCGGTCTGCCAAGTCAGCTAAGGGAATGGGTACTGCTCCTGTAATATGACCTGTATTGTAGCTGCTGCGATCGCGTACATCCAAAATCGTAAAACCAGGTTGACCCAATTCCAGACGAGATTTCAAGTCGTGTGCAACAGAATCAAGCATAATAGCCACCTAAATTAATTGTTTTTGCCTAATAGTTTGTTGATTTCCACTATCAACAGCAATCTATCAAAAAACTTATTTTTATCGAGCTTTTTTTAAAAAGAATAAATATTTTCATGAAGATTGATAAATATATATGCTTTTATATCAAGAAATATAAATTTATGTATATCTAATTAATAGACAAGTGAGAGTTTATTCCATGCTGTCCACAATTAATTGAAATTCCTTCAATACTTGCAAGGCGATCGCATAATAATCGCTTTTAGAGCAGAGGAGCAGGGAAACAGATAGGGATATTAATGATGTACTCTGTTATGAACGAAAAAGTCCTTGACAATCTTAGCAATATCTGAAACAGTTGCTATACCTTAATGACAATAGTTTTTCAGGTTGATATGACATAGTTATCACACTGTTTTTGCTCTGCTCTCTGGGAACACAGAGAACAAAATGTAGCTTATTTTCGAGTAAGCAGGCAACAATTTTTCCTTGACTAAATTTTAAATTTCCTATAAATATACTCTTATTAACCGTTTAATAAGCTGTTTAAAACTATTTAGCCTTGTTAAAAAGTCTTATTAATTACGGATTAAATATTATAGCGTTTCCTAAGCTACTGAGGTACACCTAATCTTTTTCAATCTTTATCCAAAAATATAACCAAATTTAAAACCGTACCTCACTAGGTCGGAAAACGCTATAACTTGTCAAGTTAATATCAATTCTGCTGATTTTTTGTGTCTTACTTTATCTCCGCTGCAAAATTCTGTAAATCGCTGTTATATTGCCCAGATCCTAAAAGCTTGACTATACAACGATTGTGGGCGACCATTCGCCCCATCAGAGCAGAAATTAAATTTTCCCAGAGTAAAAACAATGCAGAAAACCGAAAAAAATATCATAAAAAAGAGAGTCGCACCCTTTGCTGAGGTTTGGGAGTGTTCAGTTACTCAAAGCAAATCCTTACATACTACTGCTGAGTTTGAGGATGGACAAATCATCGCTAATTTTAGCCCGAAAGAAATCCTTGATAGTCCTAGTTATTTAACTGTCCAAATTGGCGAGCATCAACATATTATGCTCGACCCTGAGTTTTTGCAATATATCAATCATAGCTGCGCTCCTAATGTTTTTTTTGATACGAAAAATAGGATATTGATTACTCTTAGAAAAATAGAAATTGGAGAAGAATTAAAATTCTTTTATCCCTCAACGGAATGGTCAATGGATCGAGGATTTAATTGTATTTGTCAAAGTGAAAATTGCCTGGGATATATCCAAGGAGCAGCCCATATACCCCTCAATATTTTGACAAAATATAAACTGTCCCAGTATATACAGCAAAAGCTAAATGGTTTGTAAAGAAATGATGCCATTGCTAATAGAAAGGCTACAAAATGAATCAGGCATTGCTTTGTCTCAAAATAGAGCGGACAGCTTGTGGGAAAGATTTCAAGACGGCTTTGCACATTTTGTCGTTATTCAGGGTCAAATCATTGGCTGTTGTTTTATTTGGCATGATTCGCTGAAAGCAAATTCAGAATCAAAATATGTTGAATTGGGAACCTTATGGGTTCAAAAGCAGTACCGAACATCAGCACTTTTGGAAATCAGCAATAATATCAAACGTATAGCAAAAGGAAAGAAAATTCTAGGCTTTTGTAAAGACCTCAAAGTCGCAAGATTTTTTGTGATGAGTTCTCTGTTTCCCTTTAGTTCAATTGCTAACTGGAAAAATTGCCCAACAGAAGTAATTGAATCATGCCAGCTTGAAGGGTGGCATCCCACTGATATCTCAACCCAGAGTCGGTACAGCTGCGTATTGTATCTTGAAAAGAATCATGAACTTACATCTTGGTACTTAATCTATGAATAATTCTGAAAAAACTCAGCTATGAAGGAGTGCGTCAAACAGTCGAACTAGGGTTTAAAGAAAATCAAGCGTACTCAAGATAGTTCATTTGGCAATAAAATGGATATCAAATCCCTTTTATACTCCCATAATTTCCCTCACGGCCAAGCTGTGCTGTGGCGAGACTACCCTAGTCAAGGTCTACTAGATGGTATCCACAATCCAAGTTTTACCAAAAGAAGTCGTACATTTAATTACAGCTGGAGAAGTGATAGACTCTTTCGCAGCTGTAGTGCGGGAATTAGTAGAAAATTCCCTCGATGCAGGTGCAACACGGATTGTGGTTTCTCTTTGGCCAGAACAATGGCGAATCCAAGTAGCTGATAATGGCTGCGGGATGAACTTGGAAGACTTGCAACGAGCAGCATCAGCCCACAGTACCAGTAAAATTCATAGCTGTGCAGATTTATGGAAAATCACTAGTTTGGGATTTCGTGGTGAAGCGTTGCACAGTTTGACGACTTTGGCTGAGTTAGAAATCTTGAGTCGCCCATCTCCGCTTGTATCTGCTCCGTTTACTGGGGGAACACGGGTAGTATATGGCTATGGAGGGCAAATTCTACATCAACAAGCAGCCGCGATCGCACCTGGTACAGTTGTCACAGTCTCCAATCTCTTTGGTAGTTGTATCGCTAGACGTCAGGGTTTACCAGCGATCGCACAGCAAATGAAAGCAGTACAAGCAAATATCTATCAAATAGCCATTTGTCACCCGCAAGTTGCTTGGCAAGTTTGGCAAAATGACCGGGAATGGTTTAACATCTCTCCAGCTGCGACGATGGGGAAACTCCTACCGCAACTGATCCACCAGGTACGTCCGGGAGACTTACAAGAACTGCAAATAGAATTGTCTAATTCTCCCCAACATTCCCTAAATATAGTTGTGGGATTACCTGATCGCTGTCATCGCCATCGTCCAGATTGGCTGCGGGTTGCGGTAAACGGCAGAATAGTCAAAGCGCCGGAATTAGAAAAAACTATTTTAGGAGCATTTCACAGAACATTACCACGCGATCGCTATCCGGTTTGTTGTCTACATCTGGTGATTTCTCCAGATCAAATTAATTGGAACCGCAATCCCGCCAAGACAGAAATTTATCTCAATGATTTGAATTATTGGCAAAACCAAGTCAGCCAAGCCATTGAACAAGCACTCCAGATTAATTCTGACACAATTCAAGAAGCAGTTCACACTAGTAGAGTTGGGAAATTAATTAAAGTAGCAGAAGAAAGCGGTGCTTACAACATTAATCCTTCCAATTCATCTGAAGATAATTCAACTTCTCACACCTTAAAAGCCGTCGGACAAGTTAACAATACTTATATAGTCGCTGAACATCCCGGCGGTTTGTGGTTAGTGGAACAGCATATTGCTCATGAGCGGATATTGTACGAACAATTGTGCGATCGCTGGCAAATTACTCCGATGGAACCACCGATCATTCTCTATCAATTGTCCTCAGTGCAAGTGTCTCAACTACAGCGCCTTGGTTTAGATATTGAACCTTTTGGTGAACAACTCTGGGCAATCCGCAGTATACCCGCAATGTTACAGCAGCGAGACGACTGTGCAGACGCAATTTTAGAACTGAGTCGAGGAGGAGATTTACAAACAGCACAAGTAGCTGTTGCTTGTCGCAGTGCCATTCGCAATGGTACACCCCTTTCCTTACCAGAAATGCAACAAATTTTAGATGACTGGCAACGCACTCGCAACCCCCGCACCTGTCCCCACGGACGCCCAATTTTTCTATCACTCGAAGAGTCTTCTTTAGCACGGTTTTTCCGTCGTCATTGGGTGATTGGGAAGAGTCACGGGATTTAAGAGGACAAGGAAGATAAGGAGGCGTTTCAATACGGTTCGGATAAGACAAATCGATCTCAATACTGCTCGGATAAGACAAATCGATTGACATTTAAAACCTGTAGAGACGTTGCAGTGCAACGTCTCTACATGCCCAAAATTACGACGACAAATCCTTAACCGAGCAGTATTGGGAGGCGTTTGTAGTGAGGACTTTAGTCCTCGAATTTAAGTACTTAATTGTACTGACCCACTCTACATGCTTTAATCAATTAGCTTTGAAAGAATAATACAGAGGAATCCTCAGCTAGGTAATAATCAATAATTCATGACCGAGATTAATGAACGCGCCGATTTTGATAGTCCTTGGAAAGAAATTCTAGAAGCTTATTTTCCTCAAGCAATGCAGTTCTTTTTTCCTCAAACAGCTGCATTAATTAATTGGGAACGTCCTTACGAATTTCTTGATAAAGAGTTTCAACAAATCGCCCGTAAAGCCGAACAAGGTAAACGATATGCTGATAAATTAGTTAAAGTTTGGCATACCCAAGGAGAAGAACTTTGGTTATTAGTGCATGTTGAAATTCAAGCCAAAAAAGAAGATAATTTCACCAAGCGGATGTTTACTTACAACTTTCGCATATTCGACCGCTTCGATCAACCAGCAAATAGTCTGGCAATTCTCTGTGGCGCAAATCGTGAATGGCAACCAAACAATTACAGTTACAATTATCCCGATACTCACCTAATTTTTGAATTTGGAAGTATTAAGCTTTTGGATTATGAAAATCGCTGGACTGAGTTAGAAAATAGCCGTAACCCATTTGCAACTGTGGTTATGGCGCATTTGAAAACCCAACAAACACAAAAACAACCAGAACAACGCAAAGCATGGAAATTTAGCTTGATTCGCAGGCTTTATGATTTGGGCTTACAAGAACAGGATATCCGCAACCTGTATCGATTTATTGATTGGGTTATGATATTACCAAAAGCCTTGGAAAATCAGTTTTGGGAAGAATTTAAACAGTTTGAGCAGGAGCGTAGTATGACTTATATTACGACGGGCGAACGTATAGGCTACGAGCGAGGAAAACAAGAAGGTAGACAAGAAGGCAGACAAGAAGGTGAACAAATTATTATCTTGCGACTACTACAAAGAAGGCTGGGAAAATTATCACCAGAAACTCAACAGCGCATACAGTCTCTTTCTTTAAATAAATTAGAAGCACTTGGCGAAGCTATATTAGATTTTACTGTGGTCGCAGATTTATTTAATTGGCTACAAGTAAATCAACCAGAATAAGGATAACAGAAAGGGAAGTTTGTAGTGAGGACTAAAGTCCTCATTAAGCGTCAAAGCCTTTCCTTTACTTACTTGCAAATAACCATTGTTGCAGCAGGTAGTGGAACTAATTTCTTACCATCTTTCTCACTTATATTAGACGCTAATAAATGTAACATTTCTTGCCGTTGTTCATCAGAAAGTTGGCTCGAATCTGATTGACAGAAAAAATCCATAAGCGCTTTCCCTGCTGACGAATTTTCTTCAAAACAAAGTGTTACATCCATGTATTCTGGATAATTTACCACTTCATAGGACAATCCTAGATTGTCTACAATTTCTTGCATTTTTTCCATTTGTAGCATATCTGTGAAGCCCTCTCCTGTGAGAGCAGCATATTTAAAGATGGTGTCAAATATAACAGCGTCTCTAGTATCAAGTGTGAGTAGCAAAAAGCCATTTTCTTTCAGCATCTCCATTGCTTTTTGCACAAGCTGCTGCTCGTGATCTGGCATATGATACATCGAATGGGTATAGTGAATAATATCAAACTTTTCATCTGTCCAAAATTCTTCAATTTTTTCTGGATGAACTTTTAAATCAACATCAGCAAAATCTGAAGGATTAATTTTTTGCTCATAACGCTGTCGATGTAAATGGTTTGGTTCAACAGCGACATAACGAAGCTTAAATTCTTTTGATATTTTTTGCTTGAGAGTATCTATAACCTGTACATCAAAATCACCTGGACCAGCCCCTACACTTAACACGGCTACTTGTGGGGGCTGTGGATTGAGGTGTTTTTGCATCAAATCGAGAGCTACTTGACGATTTACTTGCCAATTTTTCAGAAAAACTTGGTAGCTTGCATCATAGGCTTCATACAACTTGATTTCAATTTCGTTAGGGGAAACCATAAGCATTCTCCTAATAAGTTATAGTGTACTTTTATAGATATTACAAAACAATTTAATTCAGAATTTTACTAATATTTAATTAAATTTAAACCAATAACTCCTACAAAAATCAAGCTAATACATAAAGCTTTGGTTAGGCTGATATGTTCTTGAAACATGATTGCACCCAATATTGATGTTCCGATAATCCCTATCCCAGACCAGACAGCATACCCAACACTAACTTCAATTGTTTTAAGAGAGAATGCAAAAAAACTAAATGCTAAAGGATATCCAATAACTGCACCAATTAAGTAAGTCGGTTTTGAGAAGCCATTTGCCAATTTGAGAGAAGTAGTTCCAAAGATTTCACAAGCGATCGCCAGAAACAAAAAAACCCAAGCCATTAATTTATTCTCTAGTTCATAATTAATAATTTAACGTGATCTGTAACTGATTATAAAATTAAATTGCTAGCAAGGCGATCGCCTTGTCGAGATACAAGCCTATGTCACTTTAAAAGTGCAAGCGATCGCTAATTCTGCATGTTGCTTGAGTATGTCTTGATCTAGAGTTGAAACTGAGTATTGGGGAGTCGTGGCTACTAGGCTATCAATTCGCATTCTTGCTGCTTCGACAATGCGTTCATCAAGGCTAGCGTTGCTGAGAGAATCTACAAAATCTTGAGCGATCGCAAAGGTGCGTTCCACAGATGATGAAGGTAGATTGCGGGAGACAATGAATAAATCACAGCCAGCATTAAATGTCTGCGCCACAGTCCCAGTTTTAGTATACATATTTGAGACAGCTTTCATATCTAGGTCATCAGATACTATCACTCCTGCAAAATTAAGTTCTTCTCTGAGTATTCCTGTCAATATCGTCTGTGATAGTGTTGCAGGTACATTAGCATCTATCTGGGGAAATAAAATATGAGCAGTCATGATCATCGGCACTTGTTCGGCGATGAGTGCTTGAAAAGGTATAAGTTCGCGATTTCGTAGTTCTTCTATTGTTAAATTCAGTACTGGTAACTCTAGATGGGAATCTGTGCTGGTATCTCCGTGTCCAGGAAAGTGTTTAGCACAACCAATAATTCCAGCCTCCCGCAATCCCAGAAAATATTCACGCGCACCAGCAGCAGCAGTCTCTGGAGTCATACCAAAAGCACGAGGTCCGATAATTGGGTTACCAGGATTAGAGAAAATATCTGCTACAGGCGCCCAAGATACATTAATTCCTAGTGACTTCAGTTCTAATCCTGCTGCTTTGGCGACTTCACGCGCACGAGACTGCAATAAAAAAGCATGGGGAAATCGAGTGATTGGTAAATATGGACGATGGACAGTACCACCTTCATGATCAATAGTAATCAGCATCGAGTCACGTTCAGCATATTGCCGAATTTGATTAACTAGATCCTGATAGATTGGCAGCCATTCTTCATAGTGAACACCGTAACGAAAGTTTTTGGCGAAAAAGATCATCCCCACTGGCTTGAGTTCACTCAGTATGTGTTTATCGTCATCGTTTAATTTAGTACCAGAAATACCGACTATTAAGTGATGTCCAAAACGATGCATGTCTGGCGCTGCTGCCATTATGGATTCCTTCCTCCTCAGTTTTTTCAGCAGTTGCAACAACTTGTAATTAGAGCTAAATTAAACTTTTAGCTCTAATTAACTAAGAAAAAATTTTAACTGATTTTAACTCTGAAAAAACGTAGGAACAACACCAATAATCTCAACTCGCTTAAGCGGGTTTAAACTTTCAGCCAGAACTTTAGTTCAGGGCTTGCTGATAACTGTTTACTTTAGTCAAAAATCCGCAACAATTGCCAGCTTTTTATTATATTTCTGGTTTTTCAGACTCAGATTTTTGAGAGTTATTTTTGCTTCACTTGGTTGCATAATTACTGCTTCATAAGGTACAACTCCGGCTACTTCACTGTTGATACAACGAGCCGCTAATTGTGACAAATCCAGACTGCGAGGAGGAATATAAGGGCCGCGATCGTTTACTCGCACAATCACCGCTTTACCTGTTTGCAAGTTAGTCACTTTTAAGAAGGTATTAAAAGGCAAGGATTTGTGAGCAACTGTCAATTCATTTTGATTGAATATTTCACCATTTGCCGTTAAGCGACCATGAAAAAATGGACCATACCAAGAAGCCAAGCCATACATTTTTTTCTGGGAAGGCTTTAAACCATACATCTCTAATTGACCTTCCACAAGTGATAATGTCGGTGCGCTCATCGCGATACGCAGGTTATTCGTCCATTCAATTGCTAATAATTCAGCGCTTCTGTTGGCTTTTTGGGTAATTTGTTTGTTAATGCCAAACAGATAGCGATTTCCTGACATTAATGCTGGGACACCATCAACTAATGCTGGTTGCAGTTCTGATGCGTTTAGATTTGGTGAGTGCAACAATCGCCGCAAACGTTGTTGCATCAAAGTTGCTTGTAACCTATTGGGTAAATTTGCAATCAAGCGGTTATTCACCCAGAGTTCGTAATTACTTTCGTCGCGATGCACAACAGCTACTGGGAAAGCTGATGAAAAACTAAAAATTGGCTCAAAATGACTAGAAAAGCGGAAGAAATTATGCAGTGATTGTCCTAGATGCAGCGTCCTCAAGGACGAACGCAAAATCTTATCTGCGAGAAAATCTGCTTGGGTAGAAGCTGCTTCTATGAATGTAGCGGCTGATAAATTATTGGTAGTTTTGACAGAAGGCTGTCGAATTTCCGTCAGTTGGAGGGAAGAGCAGAATTGATTTTTGCTGCTTTTAGTCTTTGCTTTCAAAGCATTGGATGGTTTATTTAGGATAGGTTTTGATGTTTTGTCTCCCCAATCTATTTTCAGAAAACGTGTAGGTAGTAGCGTCGTAGTCCAAAATTTTAGTGATTGCTTTGGCTGTACAAAAAATGGATGAGGCTTACTAACCAGTTTACCTATATTGGCAGAAAATTTTGTCGCATCAACTTTTGATGCCATGCTTGGTGGCAAACTTTGATTTAACGACAAAAATGAACCAATCCAGGATGTAACCCAAAGTAGTCCAAACAATATCATGGTTATTGTCAATGTTCAGAACACAGCACCTTCCTATAGGTGCAACTTTATTTATGTTTTCCCAAGTTTTTCAACAACTATGTTGTGCATAAATTCTTTCCTTTTGAAAAGAATATGCATCGGTTTAGATACACACCAAATGAGCGATTACCAGCAGGGATCATCTTATACTGTTAATGCTCAATAAGCAAATCAAAGTTTCATAAAAGTTTTACATATGAAAGACAAAATATACTGGTTGTTCAATTTAAATTTTTTATAAGACACACAAATCAAGATCCCAAAAACATGCAAGGATCTGCTAAGAAACTCTAGTTTAAATACGTAAAATCTAAAATGAGTAGTCTATTTTTTTACATTGTCGATGTGTTTGCTGAAGCAAAATATACTGGTAATCAACTAGCCGTTTTTACCAACACCGCTAGTCTTTATTCAGAGCAAATGCAGCAAATCGCTAAAGAAATCAACTATTCTGAGACTACATTTGTGACTTCAACCGAAACAGTATCTGAGGGCTACGACGTAAGAATATTTACACCAAAACAAGAACTGCCTTTCGCAGGTCATCCGACTTTAGGTACAGCTTATATCCTCCAAAAAGAGATTATTCAAAGCTCAGTTAAAAAAATTTTATTAAACTTAGAAGTTGGGCAAATACCAGTAACAATCGATGACACGAATGCTGCTGGTGAATATTTGTGGATGCAGCAAAAAGCGCCAACTTTTCATCAAATATTGGATAGCCAAACAATAGCTGAAGTTCTGAGAATACAGTCACAAGAGATCGATTCTCGTTTTCCAATTCAAGCAGTTTCTACAGGAGTTCCCTTTATTATTGTCCCTCTAAAGACTCTGGAATCTGTCAAGCGAATTCAGGTCAATAAAGAGAAATATTTTGAACTGATTAATAGTATGGATGCGAAAAGTATTCTTGTATTTTGCCCAGAAACATACAAACCAGAGAATGATCTGAATGTGCGCGTATTCTGTGATTATATCGGCATACCGGAAGACCCTGCTACTGGCAGCGCCAATGGATGTTTAGCTGGCTATTTAGTTCAATATTCTTATTTCGGCAAACCAGAAATTAATTTACGAGTTGAGCAGGGATATGAAATTAACAGACCTTCTTTGATTTTGCTGCGAGCAGAGCAAAAAGGTACAACCATAGATGTGAATGTGGGAGGAAAAGTAGTGATGGTGGCGAGGGGAGAGTTTTTGTGAGGTGATTAGGCCTTTGGAGTGGACGATGGAGCCGGATACACGCAAACGGGTATGTCCGGTTCGCGCAGGAGAGGGGCGGGAGATAATACTCCCACTCGACCTAACTCAATACCATGCCCAATGCTCAATGACAAATGACCAATGACAAAACACAAATGTAACGGTTTGCAAAGTATAATGAGTACGGCAAAACCCTTAAGAAATATTAAAGAGCAGTAAGGTTAAATGCGAGTAGCGATCGCCGGAGCTGGACTAGCAGGGCTTTCCTGTGCAAAATATCTGACAGATTTAGGTTACACCCCCATTGTCTTGGAAAGCCGGGACGTACTTGGAGGGTTAGTAGCTGCTTGGCAAGATGCAGACGGCGACTGGTACGAAACTGGTTTGCATGTCTTCTTTGGGGCTTACCCCAACATGTTGCAACTACTGAAAGAACTGGGTATTGAAGACCATTTGCAGTGGAAAAAACACACTATGATCTTCAACCAACCAGAAAAACCAGGAACATACAGTAGATTTGATTTTCCAGATTTGCCAGCACCATTAAATGGGATTGTGGCAATTTTGCGGAACAACGATATGCTCAGTTGGGGAGAAAAAATCGAGCTAGCCAAGGGATTAGCTCCCGCTATGCTCCGAGGACAAAAGTATGTTGACTCAACAGATCAATATACTTTTTCCGAATGGCTTAAACAGCAAGGAGTCAGCGAGGATGTGCAACAAGATATTTTTATTGCTGCCTCGAAATCGCTAAATTTTATCAACCCAGATGAAATTTCAGCCGTAGTATTACTGACTGCCTTGAGTCGTTTCCTCCAACAAAAAGATGGCTCAAAAATGGCATTTTTGGATGGTTCACCAACAGAACGCCTGTGTCAGCCATTGGTAGATTACATTACAGCACGTGGCGGAGAAGTACGGTCAAATGTCCCATTAAAAGAAATTTTGCTAAATGAAGACGGTACGGTGAAAGGGTTCTTGATGCGGGGACTTAATGGAGCAGCAGATTACATAGAAACTGCTGATGTTTACGTCTCAGCAATGCCAGTAGACGTCATGAAGGTGATGGTACCAGCTCCTTGGAAGGAAAATGACTTCTTCCAAAAGCTGGAAGGGTTAGAGGGCGTGCCTGTGATAAACTTGCAGTTGTGGTTTGACCGCAAGCTTACTGATATAGACCAGTTGCTATTTTCGCGCTCGTCTCTACTCAGCGTTTACGCTGATATGAGCAATACCTGCCGTGGGTACACCAATCCTGAGCGCTCAATGCTGGAATTGGTTTTGGCTCCGGCAAAAGATTGGATTGCCAAATCCGATGAAGAGATTTTGCAGGTAACTCTTGCCGAATTGCAAAAACTCTTTCCCTCACACTTTCACGGAGACAATCCAGCAAAATTGCTGAAATATCACGTAGTCAAAACGCCGCGTTCAGTTTATAAAGCAACTCCTGGTCGTCAACAGTATCGTCCTTCTCAGCAAACACCGATTAGCAACTTCTTTCTGAGTGGGAGTTACACTATGCAACCCTATCTCGGTAGTATGGAAGGTGCTGTGCTTTCTGGTAAGCTGACAGCGCAGGTAATTGCTGAAGGAAGCTCAGTGGCAAATTCATCAAACCTGCAAATGCAAACCCCCCAGCCCGCAACGAATGCTGCAACTGTCTGATTCCCCCCCGCGCATGAAACCGCCGGTCTCTGTGGATGAGTCCTATCAACTTTGCCGCCAAATTACAGCAAAGTACGCCAAAACTTTTTATCTTGGCACTTTGCTGATGAGTAAGGCAAAACGTCCAGCCATATGGGCAATTTATGCCTGGTGTCGCCGTACCGATGAATTGGTAGATGGCCCGGCGGCTGCTATTACCACACCAGAAACTTTAGATAAATGGGAACAGCAGCTGGAAGCCATTTTTGCGGGATATCCAGTGGATAATTTTGATGTAGCTTTAGTGGATACCCTCCAGCGCTTTCCGATAGATATTCAGCCCTTTCGGGATATGATTGCCGGTCAGCGTATGGACTTACATCGCAGTCGCTACGAGAAGTTTGACGAGTTATACATGTATTGTTACCGTGTCGCAGGTACGGTAGGACTAATGTCAACGGCGGTCATGGGAGTCGATACCAAGCAAAACACCGCTCCCTGGAACCGCAATCAACCACCTTATATTCCTACCGAAGAAGCGATCGCACTCGGAATAGCCAGTCAACTCACCAACATCTTACGGGATGTACATGAGGATGCACGACGGGGAAGAATTTATATTCCTCTAGAGGATTTAGCGCGATTTAACTACACTGAACAAGATTTGCTCAAAGGGGTAGTGGATGAACGCTGGCGTTCCCTGATGCGTTTTTTAATTGCTCGCACTCGCCAATTTTACAAAAAAGCAGAAAAGGGAATTAGCTACCTCTCTCCAGATGCGCGGTTGCCTGTGTGGGCAGCCCTCATGCACTACAGTAGAATTTTGGAAAAGATTGAGCGTAATGACTACAACGTTTTCAATCAGCGCGCTTACGTACCTCAGTGGCAAAAGTTAGGCAGCTTGCCATTAGCCTGGTTGCGATCGCAAGTGCTATAAAACTAGTCATTAGTCATTTGTCCTTCGTCATTTGTAAAAAATAGTAACTATGAATTAGTGGCCAATGACTATTGACTTACATCTAAACATCTGCTAATATCTATATTCGATATACCTGGAGAGGTGGCTGAGTGGTCGAAAGCGGCAGATTGCTAATCTGTTGTACGGATCGAAAGGCCGTACCGAGGGTTCGAATCCCTCCCTCTCCGTTTTTGAAGTAGAGACGCGATGAATGTGTCGCGTCTCTATTTTATTTATATTCTGGGAAAACTAACTTGTTTTACTCCTGTTGGCAGATGCTATTATTTATCCTTTAGTAGTGATGTGTGATTAAACTTAGTCTTGCAATCAAGAAGTAAATTTGCACGTGTTAATCATCATTTAACTAACTCGCCCTCGTTCCCCACGCTCATTTGGTACTCCGAATCAGTGGTGGAATTCCTCTGGCACGGCAATAACGAAACCATCTTCGACCAATGGCGAAGCCGGGGGAGAAGATGTTTGAGGAATTGCCAAAATATTTCCGGCATCTTGTTACTGTGATATGTATATAGTAGTAATTGGTCGATAAATGGAGTAGTTGAGATGAGAAGACAAGCGGTAAAAGTCAGGATATATCCAACCGATGAACAGATTCAAGTGTTAGCTCAACATTTTGGATGTGCGCGTTGGTGGTGGAATTATGGGCTAAATCAATGTATTGAAACCTATAAAGCAACTGGTAAAGGCTTGTCTCAGTCTGGACTAAATTCTTTGTTGCCATCACTCAAAAAAGATAAAAAAACAGAATGGCTAGGGGAGTGCTATTCACAGGTGTTACAATCTGTAGTTCACTGATAAGCTTCTGAGCAAAATAGGGAGTGTAATCAAAAAGTATATGAAAAAAACTATAAATGCTTTTGCTTTAGCCATAATTACTTTCACAACAGGCGTTTTAGTTGCAGCTTGTGGTGATACCAACAGCCAATCTCCTACTAATCCCCAGAATACCAGTGATAGTGGAGCTACTAGTACCCCAGTAGCTGCAACTACAGAAGGTTTGAAAATCGGTTCACTGCTACCAACAACTGGTGACTTAGCTGCGATCGGACAGCAGATGGTAGAGTCTGTTCCCCTAGTTGTAAATACCGTCAATGCTTGTGGCGGCGTCAATGGACAACCTGTGAGTTTAGTTGCAGTGGATGATCAAACTGATCCCAAAGCTGGTGCTGCTGGTATGACTAAACTGGCGACCTTAGATAAAGTTGCTGGTGTAGTTGGTTCTTTTGCTAGTAGTGTTTCTAGTGCAGCCGTCTCTATTGCTGTGCCAAATAAAGTTATGCTCATTTCTCCCGGTAGCACCAGCCCCGTATTTACCGAAAAAGCAACAAAAGGTGACTACAAAGGCTATTGGGCGCGTACTGCACCTCCAGATACTTACCAAGCTCAAGCTTTAGCCCAACTTGCTAATAAAAAAGGTTTTAAAAAAGTTTCTACCGTCGTGATTAACAATGACTACGGTGTAGGTTTTGAAAAAGCATTTGTACAAGCATTTGAAAAATTAGGGGGAACCGTAATTAATAAAAACAACTCCGTTCGCTATGATCCCAAAGCTACTACATTTGATACCGAAGCCCAAGCAGCTTTTGCAGGTAAGCCAGATGCAGTACTAGGCGTATTTTACGAAGAAACCGGAGCTCTATTTCTGAAATCCGCATACCAGCAAGGTGTGACTCAAGGGGTGCAGATCATGCTAACTGATGGTGTGAAGTCAGATACATTCCCTGAACGAGTTGGCAAAACTGCTGATGGTAAATACATTGTCAATGGAGCCATAGGTACAGTTCCCGGTTCCAATGGTAAAGGACTAGAAGCTTTTACTAAGCTTTGGCAAGAAAAAAGGAAATCCGCGCCAGCACCATATACACCTCATGGTTGGGACGCAGCTGCTTTGTTAGTTTTATCTGCCCAAGCTGCGAAGGAGAATACAGGTGTTGGAATTGCTAGTAAAATCCGTGAAGTTGCTAATGCTCCCGGTGTAGAGGTTAGTGACGTGTGCGAAGGTTTGAAATTACTCAAAGAAGGTCAAGATATAAATTACCAAGGAGCTAGCGGTAACGTAGATATTGACCAAAATGGTGATGTGATTGGTGTCTACGATGTTTGGACAGTGAGCGATGATGGCAAAATCAAGACAATTGAGCAGGTGAGTCCGAAGTAGAGGTAGGGAAAGGGGATCGGGGACAAGGAGGACAAAAAGCATAAAGAGGATAAAACAAACAAGGGGAAATCACTTTCTATTGATTTTCCCCGATCCCCGATCCCCGATCCCCGATCCCCGATCCCCGATCCCCGATCCCCGATCCCCGATCCCCGATCCCCGATCCCCGATCCCCGATCCCCGATCCCCGATCCCCGATCCCCGATCCCCAATCCCCAATCCCCAATCCCCAATTTTCTATATACCGAAGTTGTAACCTACTCCGAGTGTTAAGCCTATATCAGTGTCATCAAAAAATGCTGCATTGATAGCGGCTGTTGCGGTAAATCGATCGCTCAGTGGAAAATCTACACCACCTGATAAGAGAAAAGTAAACTCAGAGTCATCACCTGTTTTAATCGCTGCACCACCACCGACGTAAGGAGCAATTGGTACAGGTTCATTAAAAGTATCTCCCAACTGCTGGAAGGAAAAATCGTAGGTGATGGGAACTAGAATTGTGGTGTTGTCACCAAATACTGCTGAAGGTCTGACAGATAAAGTTCTTGACAGACCAACTTTACTAATGACCATAAAATTGCCATCACCTAAAGAGGATTCACCACCATTCAAACCAATGTTTGCTGCTATACCGATATAGCTAGATCCTCCACGAGTTGCTCGACCTGGAAGAATATCTGATTGTGCTACTTTAGGAGCAGGAGCAGATAATTGAGAACTTGGCTGTTGGTTTGGCTCTTGGTTTTGAGTCGTAAGTGCCGCAGATGATGTTGCTACTGTACCAGGAACGGGTGTAAATGTGGGACTATCTGTCTCTGGTGTAGCGATCGCCGAAAACTGTTCCTGAGTTTGGCTAGAATTGGATACTACTGGATTTTCTACTGCATCACTTGTTGCAGTAATTGCCTGTGTTTCAATGCTAGTAGAGTCAGCCGTCTGAGCAACCGCAGGCAAACTACCAGCTAAAACTGTGGCAGTTGCTATACTAACTAAGCCGACAACTCCTGGATTAAAAACAATCGTATTCACATTCACTCCTCAACCAATATTACTTTTATAGATAATGGGTTTTGCCCATATTGAGCCAATGTTTGGCAATATCTACATTTAACATTAAAAAATCTATTTCTACATCCCTGTTTTTAAGGTAATATAAAGATTTGAATATTCACTATATATAGAGATAGATCTTCAATTCAACGGATGATAAAATTCATTCAATTAATAAAAAATAAACTTTTAGTAATTATTAGATTTTGCTTTTGTCATCATTAATTCTCAATAGTGATTTTTTATATCTTTATAAAGAAAGGCAGAGGGTCGAGGGTAGTAAGTAGTTAAATATTATCTTATAAATGTAAAATTCATTCGAGTTTTTCTCTGATTAAAAATTCAGTTATTTCTATAATTTCGTCGAAGCGAAAATTATAAGTTATTTGCGTTAGAAGTTCAATTAAATTTGGATACTGTGTGGGAATGTGAACCAAGAGTTGGAAAATAATTTCATCGTTACACTCTTTAGCTGCTGTGTATAGTTTTTGTATCCATGTATCTGGCATTACTTTTAGATCTTCATGAGTTAACCTTCTATATTGCACGGCATTATTTTGGTCAACTATACCTGATTCAAAATAAATGTAGCTTACACCTAAGTGTTTTGCGATTTGATCAAATATTTCTTCTTCACGGAATGGTTTGCTGATAAAGTCATCGCAACCAGCAGATATCATAGCCTGTCGCTGTTCCTCAAAAGCATAGGCTGTGAGGGCAATAATTTTGGTATGAAAAGAAGACGTGGGGATATTTTTGTTCTTCGCATGATCGGATCTATTCTTTTGTGCGTCTTGTTTTTTTCTAATCTCCGTAGTGGCTTCATAACCATCCATCACAGGCATCTGCATATCCATAAATATAATGTGGGGATGCCAGCTTTCCCATATAGCTACGCCTTTTTGACCATTTTCTGCTTGTTGTATTTCAAAACCCAAGGGTTTTAAGAGTTTGACGAGAAACTGGCGGTGATCTTGATTATCCTCCACAAGTAATAGGCGATAAATCGGTTGATTTGGCGCTAAACACTTAACCCGTTGACTTGACAACTGGTTTTGCTGTTGTGTCGTCTGTGCTAACTTGGCTCGAATGTGGAATGCAAATATACTTCCTTGTCCTAGCACACTATTGACAGTAATATCTCCACCCATTAACTGTACAAACTTGCGACTAATTGCTAATCCTAAACCTGTCCCTTCTTGCGATCGCCTACCAGTATTGGTTTGGACAAAAGCTTCAAATAAATTGTTGATTTCTTCTGAAGAAATACCGGAACCTGTATCTTCCACCTGGAAATGAATAGTCATTTGTCCTTGGTCATATGTCATTTGTTTTTCTTGTTCACCAATGACAAATGACGTAGGACTAATGACGACGCGTAGAGTCACACTTCCTGCTTGAGTAAATTTGATCGCGTTACCCAACAAGTTCAATAAAACTTGTCGCAGTTTACTTTCATCGGTAATGATATATTGTGGTACTGATGGCGATCGCTCAAAGACGAGAGTAAGTTTTTTGTCTGTAGCTTTGAGGCGCAGCATATCTTCTAAGCTATCTAACAGACTATATAAATCTAATTTTTTTTCATTCAGTTTGATTTTACCTGCTTCAATTTTTGACATTTCTAGTACATCGTTAATTAATTGCAGCAGGTGTTGACCACTTTTGTTAATTATCTCAAGATACTCCTGGTTTTCACTGTTGCAGGAAGTATCGTCATACATGATTTGAGAAAAACCTAAAATACTATTGAGGGGAGTACGCAGTTCATGACTCATGGCTGCCAAAAACTGGCTTTTGGCTTTATTGGCTGCTTCGGCTACTTCTTTTGCATGTTGTAATTCTATTTCAGCTTGCTTGCGATCGCTGATATCTCGTGCTACCCAAAGAACCGATTGGTCTGATTTCGGGGAAATACTAGCGCTAAACCAAACTTTATGCTCTTGCCGATCCAAATAGTAATCAAAATAAAGTGTTTGCTGTAGTTCTACAGCTTGTCTAACTTTTTTTAGCCATACTTGAGCAGTCTGTTCATGAAAAAATTGTTCTACCGTCTGACTAATTACATCAGTATCATCTGTGTATATTTGATTAGGTTTTGTTGGCAGAATTTTTATACTTCCGAGTTGATTGTTGTGCAAATTGATCATAAGCACTACATCGGTCATTGCCTCAAACACAGCACGCATCTGAGCTTCAGAAGTTTCTAGCCTTTGCTCAAGTAACTTGCACTTGCTGATTTCCTTTTGCAGTTGCTGACTCAATTTTCTTAATTGGCATTCCTGACGATCAACTAAATCCATATATCTTACTATTGACCAATACTAATTAATCATTAAGTTGGAAGCAAGGATGTATGCTGTTTAAGAACAATTTAAATCTCAAACTATTTTTACGTATATCAGTTATGTATTTATCCTTGGGGATGTGATAACTGTTCACTGTTCACTGATTTTATATCTCCCTCCCTTTTCCATATTTCCTAATGGAATCCCATCTTTCTCTAATTTAAACTGGCAAGTGCTTCAGCAATACGCTGAGAAACAAAAGGTAAGATATCACGATTTTGAGCGTGTGCTTTGCCTTCGGTGAATACCACTAAAAGATAAGGATGATAATTGGGTATTTCTATATACGCAGCATCATGTCGGACTTGACTAGTCCAACCTGCCTTTGACCAAATTTGTGCTGTTTGGGGAAGACCAGCACCTAAAAAGCCTGTAACTTGATCTTCTTCTACGTTTTTTGGTAAATCATCAGGATTGAGACTACGTTTGAGTAGACTCATCATTGATTGCGATCGCGTACTAGATACCGCTACACCACCAATTATGCTATGTAACAACCTGGCGATCGCATTAGTTGTTAACATGTTACGGTTTTCTAGTAACTGTCCATAGAAGGCGCGTTCACGTCCGTAAGGGCCATCACACCAAGTTTTTTGACAGACATTAATGCTTTCCATTTCTGGCCAACCCAAGGATTGGTAGTAGCGATTCACAATATGACGCTGTTGCTTCCACGTCTCAAATGGGCCTGGTGGCAATTCTGGGCCTGATGTAGTTCCTGACAGTATATCTACTACCAAACTAGTAGCATCGTTACTGGAATCGACAATCATATCACGTACGGCTCTTTCCAACTCACTAGAAGTCTGAACCATACCTTTTTCTATCCATTCCTGTGCTGCTACCAAGTAAAATAGCTTCACCACACTGGCTGGATAAATTCGCTCTAAGCCTCGATACGTAAAACCACGGACTGGATGGTTCCAAAAAGCATCTGGAGTCAGCGCACCGCCAGTATTTACCAACACGGGTGGATCGTAGACAATCCAAGTCAAAGCAATTTGGTTGCGCTCTAAAGTCGGAAATTTTGTCCAAGTTGCTTCTAAAATGCCATTACCTAGCTTTTCGAGTTGTTCTTCTTGATTAAAAAAAGTCATTGTTGTGTTTGCAGAATGTCTCTAAATCTCAAATCTCAAATCGCAAATTTAGAATCAGGTGAGTATGAGTGTCTAGCTAACCTGAATATATATGATTCTTTAGAATGTACACGCTTGGCTACCCAAGCTCAGGCTGGGCGACATTTGTGGGTTACATCAAAAAATGATGTAGAAAAGCACCTTAGCGAAGCCATGCGCGACAGCGCTATTGACACATCTGTACAAGTGTGTTTGTGTGAGGATGACTACCCAGGCTGGTTGTCAGTTGCAGATTTGGTTTTGTTACAAATAGCCACTACACCTTATCAGGCTAAATCATTTTCCGAATCAGAAATCAAAAAATTGCTCCCAGAAGTGATTGCTTTTACCCACAAAGCGATGCAACAACCTAATTATTATCTTTGGGGTGGTACAGTTGGGCCAAATTATGACTGTTCGGGGTTAATCCAGGCGGCGTTTCGTTCGGTGGGTATTTGCTTACCTAGAGATGCTTATCAACAAGAAGATTTTACCCAACCAATTGATCTAGCACTGGTGACACCGGGTGATTTAGTATTTTTTGGGACTCCCCAAAAAGCTACTCATGTGGGACTCTATTTAGGAGATGGTTATTATATCCATAGTTCTGGTAAAGATAAAGGGCGTAATGGTATAGGGATTGACATTCTCTCGGAACAAGGCGATGAGGTGAGTCAGTCATACTATCAGCAACTACGCGGTGCTGGCAGAGTAGTGAAAAGTTACGAAAGCAAGGGTATAAGGAGGTAAGGGTGTATGGGTATAAGGGTGTGGGGAAAGAAATATTCTCTTAATATTCCCCCTACACCTCTAACCTTTTTCCTACACTCTTAAACCCTTATACCCCTATACCCCTACTTAAAAAAGACGCAAAGACAAATATGAGGAGTGGATTAGTTTCTAATGGGATGGCTGGACAATATGAGGCGATTTCCTCACCAGTTCCCAGTGTTTCAGTGGTGGTACCTGTGCGTGATGAAGTGGAAAGTTTGCCTCATTTACTGGAGGCGATCGCTTCTACTTTAAATGCTAGTAATCTTAGTTACGAAATTATCTGTGTGGATGACGGTTCTAGTGATGGTTCCGCACAGTTCCTCAAAGAACAAGCAGAAATCCGCGACGATTTAAAAGCAGTGATTCTGCGGCGTAACTACGGCCAAACTGCGGCTATGGCGGCTGGATTTTACTATGCACATGGCAAAGCAATTGTAACTTTAGATGCCGATTTACAAAATGACCCAGCAGATATACCGATGCTGTTGGCAAAACTAGATGAAGGCTACGATTTGGTTAGTGGTTGGCGGCTAAATCGCCAAGATGCCGCTTTGACAAGACTATTACCCTCTAAAATTGCCAACTGGTTAATTCGGCAGATCACCAGCGTACATATACATGATTATGGTTGTTCATTAAAAGCCTATCGTGCAGAATTGGTAGCAGATATGAACCTATACGGAGAACTGCACCGATTTTTACCAGCTTTGGCGTATATCGAAGGCGCAAGAATTACCGAAATGCCCGTACGTCACCATGCGCGTAGGTTTGGACACAGTAAGTACGGTTTGTCAAGGACTTTTCGGGTGATGATGGATTTATTTACGATCGCCTTTATGAAAAAGTTCCTCACCCGTCCAATGCATGTTTTTGGGTTATGGGGCTTAATTTCTATGCTTTCGGGAAGTGCGATCGGCGTTTATTTGACTTGGGTAAAATTAGCTTTGGGTCAAGATATTGGCGATCGCCCTTTATTAATTTTAGCTGTTCTGTTGTTAGTGACAGGGGTACAGTTATTCTGCTTTGGTTTGTTAGCAGAGTTGCTAATGCGTACTTATCATGAATCCCAAGGACGTCCTATCTATCGAGTCAGGGAAGTAGTAATGGGATCGGGGAAGGTGGGGCCCCCTCTGGGGATAAGGGGTAATGGGGATTAGGGAGGATGGAGCAACTTTCAATGGTAGGTATTTTGTATTTGGTCATTTTTTGACTGTTTCAGCCGATTTAAAAATCCTGAAACAACCAAACCACGTTAAGCAATTGAGAATTTTCTCAACTATTTTCGAGATTATAAAAAACCTACCCTTGAAAGGGAGGGAGCAGGGAACATGATACAGGGTGCATGGAGAATAACCGATCCCCGATCCTCAATCCCCGATCCCCAACTAATCTGTCACAATCCTGAAGTATTAGCTATTATTAAGTAATGTAACAATAATTGTTAGTTAAAACTTCCAAGTCCATAATGCCAAGTCTAAAATTCAATGACAATTGACTTTTGACAATTAACTCTTGACGATTGACTTAAATTAACTTGCATTTACCGTGAAAGTACTTAATATAATTGATACTCAACTACAAAGGAACCTGCTGATTTTGTTTACAGCAGGTTTACTGTTCTGGTCTAGTTTGACTTCTTTGTTGCCGACCTTACCACTTTATCTAGAAGAAGTAGGGGCGAGTAAGCAACAAATTGGGGTTTTAATGGGTAGTTTTGCAATCGGACTGTTGTTATTTCGTCCTTGGTTAGGAAGTTTAGCAGATCAACGGGGTCGTAAAATTGTACTCTTGATTGGGATGGTGGTGGTGGCGATCGCTCCCCTTGGTTATGAACTCACGACATATATACCTTTATTAATTGTGTTGCGTGCTTTTCATGGCATTAGTATTGCTGCTTTTGCAACAGCTTACATAGCGCTGGTAGCAGATTTAGCCCCGACTAGTAATCGTGGTGAGATTATTGGCTACATGAGTTTGGTGAATCCGATTGGTTTAGCAGTAGGGCCAGCTTTGGGTGGTTATTTACAAGCTGCGGCTGGAAATACGGCGTTATTTTTGTTATCTGCGGCGTTGGGTGGGTTAGGGGTGTTATGTATTTTGCCAATTGTTAATCCACCGATTGACAAGCTGCAAACCAAAAACCCCAATTCTAATTTTTGGCAAATGTTGGTTAGTCCCAGGGTGAGAGTGCCAGCATTTGTAATGTTAATGGTTGGTTTGACTATTGGGACTTTGCATACTTTTGCACCACTGTATATTAAATCTACCCAAGTTGAGTTAAATCCTGGGTTGTTTTATACAGCTTCGGCAATTTCTAGCTTTAGTGGTAGGGTATTTACTGGTAGGGCAAGCGATCGCTTGGGGCGAGGATTGTTTGTGACTATTGGTTTAGTTTTTTACTCTATATCAATGGTATTGATGTATCTAGCCAACAATGCCAGTATTTTCTTACTCGCTGCCCTGATTGAAGGTGTGGGAGGCGGTACACTAATTCCGATGATTGCAACACTGATGGCAGATCGTTCACTTCCTCAAGAAAGGGGACGTATTTTTGCCATATGCATAGCTGGATTTGATTTTGGTATAGCGATCGCAGGGCCCATTGTGGGTTTTGCTGCTGAACAAGTGGGATACCGCATTAGCTTCGGTTTCACAGCAGCGTTAACCGGACTTGGTATGATTGTCTTCCTTACCCAATCCAGTAAAACCCTTCCCACTTCCCTACGTTTCGCTCTTGGTCGTGGTCAAGATTATTATGCTTTAAATGCAATTCAAGATTGAAAAATACAAATTAAAAGTGAGGAAGCTACATTCTTCATTTTTAATTTTTTATTTTAAATTTATAAACGGGCGAGGAGGGATTCGAACCCCCGACACCGTGGTCCGTAGCCACGTGCTCTAGTCCACTGAGCTACACGCCCTTGCTGTCACAGTATCTAATAGTAACACAGGAAATCGAATGACGCAAGATAATTTTCAAACTGCTTCTGTTGATCTGACGCACCTAGATCACCAAGGGCAAGCCCAAATGGTAGATGTGTCAGAGAAACCATCCACAGCCCGCCAAGCAACAGCAGCTGCAAGAGTGCGAATGTTGAGCGCAACCTTTGCTGCTATCCAAGCAGGAAATGTCCCAAAAGGAGATGTACTAGCAACAGCAAGACTAGCGGGAATTATGGCTGCTAAACAGACAGCTAACTTGATTCCTCTATGTCATCCTTTGCCTTTACACAAAGTAGAAGTAGTCATAACACCAGATCCACAACTACCTGGTTATCAAATTCAGGCAACAGTTAAAACCAAAGCCGAAACTGGTGTAGAGATGGAAGCCCTGACAGCTGTTTGTGTTGCGGCTCTTACCCTTTATGATATGGCAAAAGCTTTAGAAAAATCGATTCAAATTGAAGCAATTCAATTAATAAGTAAAACTGGCGGCAAATCAGGTGATTTTTTCCAAAAATAACAGACTTTATGTTGTTATACCAAGTTCGGCTAATTGCTTACAATATTATGCTTCGCTGTTGATCATTGCTTTTTCCCATTACCGATTTGCTATAGGAAATAGGGAACAGATATCAACATATTAAGTAGTTTTAATTTATGAAAAATAAAAGGTCATCCATTTGGCTGATGAGGCAAATTTTTACCCTTGATAATTTAAAATTAGAAGCAAAAGGTTAGCACTTCTTGCTTGAGATGGAATCGGAGGGCTGAAATATGGCATTAATACGTTGGGACCCTTTCCGGCAAATTAACCGTTACGATCCTTTCCGGGAAATTTCTAGCTTGCAACGCGAAATGAATCGCTTGTTTGATCGGATGATCACTACTAGTGATGATAGTGATGAAATGGCTGGTTTTGCTTTTATGCCACTAGCTGAAATACACGAAAATCCTGATAATATCCAACTGCGGGTAGAACTTCCTGGTATAGAAGCTAAAGACTTGGATGTAAAAGTCACTGCTGAAGCTGTTTCTATCAGTGGTGAACGCAAATCTGAAACTACAATCGAAGAAAAAGGGATGAGGCGTTCGGAATTTCGCTATGGTCGTTTCCAACGCATGATTCCTTTACCTAGTAGAATTCAAAACGATCAAGTACAAGCAGAATTTAAGAACGGTGTTTTGTGTTTGACTATGCCGAAAGCTGAGGAAGAAAAAAATAAAGTTGTCACCGTTAATTTAAAGGGACAAGATACTCAAGCGATAGGCGATCAGTATGATAGACAAACTCAACAGCAACTACAATCTCAATCAAGTTAACTTTACTTCAAATTAATTAGTGAATAAATTCGCTGTTGATATTATTGTTTGTCAAACAAACAATAATAGAAAATAATGTATAACAGGATTGACAGGATAATTTATAACAATATTGTGCTGTCAGTCCTATTTTTTTATCTAAACTATTAGGAAATGTCATACTGACGACAGCATTTCACCAGTAATCGGCAATCTTAGCTTATTGCCATCGCTGTCTGGATAGAAAAGGTCAGGCTCAGTTTGCCAAAAGGTAGTCATTGCTTTTCACCCAGTTGCATATCTTTATTAATTTTAAGTCCAGTTGATTTTTTGGCTAGATGGTAACAACAGCCTAAAAAATCCTAAAATGGGTCAGAAAGCAAATTTTATTAAAATCTGTAACAAAGTATATGCCTCCTCGTTGGCCTCGTAGACCCGATCGCAAAGACCCAGCTTACCGCAAATTAGATGACCGGATGAATTTTGCTGTCCATGTGGCAATATTTGCAGCGTGTAATTCAGGATTGTGGTTTTTTCACAATTTCTTCAAAACTACCTGGGAATGGCTACCTTGGGTGACAGCAGGCTGGTCAGTGGTATTGTTGATTCACTTAATTTATATTGCGGCGATCGCTGATTATTCTGAAATTCCCTCTAAATCCACCTGAAGACGGACTGATCAAGCTGGGGCAATTGTAACTTGTGGCTGTAGAGTCTCCTGGTAATTGAGCGATAATAGTAATAGTTTATAAATTCGCTTCCGTTCCTTAGGGTTATTTTTATGGCAAAGACTAACACCACAGAATTACTGGAAGCCCTAGCAAATGAAATTGGCGAAAACGTTTACATCGATATTGCCAAATGGCATTTGTATCTATCAAACGCCAAATTGCATACTGTTGTTGCAGAACAATTTTATCCCATAATCACTGAGAGTAAGCCAGTAGATGAAGACGATGTGATCAAGGTCTTAGAATCTATTTCTGTCAAAATTGGTGGTGGTAGAAGAGAAGTTCCTCTGATTGACTTATTACCTCTGCAATGTCAGGTAAATTTGGTAGATATATTAGAAAAATTCCAACGCGAAATTTAATCTTTTTTTATTTTGTGTTAAATAGCTTGAAATTTACTTGACTTCATAATCAATCATTCTCTTTCTGAAAGAGAAACTATAACTGCGTATCAGTCTATTTATAAGTCAACTCTAGCAGCAAAAGTATTTGCTAAAGATTGAGAAACAGGATTGGTACATAGTTTTTTTATGCTTTTTTTGATTCCCTTATTGAAGCAATTTAAATTTACGGAGGTTATTTATATGTTGCTACAAATTAAAGATAGTGGTGAATTGTTGAAAATCCTTGATGTTCAAGAGTTAATTGACCCTAGCATTGATAGTATTCAAGCTAGAGATCAAGAAGGTCAAGAAGAACAGTCACCAGAATCTTACAAAAAAGAAAATCTAGTTTTTCCTTCTGGTGAAAATTTACCCCGTTGTTGGATGGATGCAAATTATAAACATGCGAAAGCTTCTTAATTTAACAACCATTTAACCAAATAAGTAGAGATGTGAGTAATCGCGTCTCTGCTTTACTTGCTCAACTATTTATTGAAGTATAAACGCGTCAATTTTTATTTAGTATCTAATATTGATAGAAAAATTTGATAGATTGTATTATTTAAAATCGATGAAAGAAGATAATTGTTAAAATTGTTACGTTTTGGAATCTCAAATTTAAAAGCTCATATTCAAAATTGGTATGATGGGTGATACCCATCGTACTTGCAACATTCAGTCAATGATATTATTAGCGATCGCGCTTGAAAAATCTTCCTGACAAAATCACCAATAAATTATTGGTAAGTTGAGTTTGGCAGATAAAATACAAAGAGCGATCGCCCTGATTTTATGTGAACTAACTCAGAATTCTTCGCAAAAAGAGGGATAATTGTTGTTGTGGTTAAAAGTGAGGAGACTTTCTAGCAAAGTGACAATATAGGAGGTAAAGATGGGTCGTCTACTCTACGAACACGCATTTTCTTACAACGGCTATTTAATCATTCCTTTTGTTTTTGGGAAAGCGGATAATTACGAAATTTATTCGTATAAATTATTGTCAGCAATTGGTTACAAAAGTCAATTCCACAAAATAGAAAATCCAGCAAAAATATATGGCAGCAATGTCAGTAATATCCTGGAGATTGCTAAAGAACATATAGACCAAAATTCAGAGTTTGTCAGCGAGAGTGATTACTTTAAGAACCGCTATGTTTACCGTAATAGCCTCATAATTGTTTATCGAGAAGAAGGTAAATCTTTTTACGATCACTATCCACCAGACTCATTGAATAACATTGCAGCACCCAAAATATTCACATCAGAATATGAATGTCTGAGTTGGATAAAACAGGGGCTTGATGGATTGAATGTCAGACAAAAAGCAAGATAGCAATACCTAATCTTGTGTGGAAGTGTAGATATTTCTATGAAAAGCATCAGGAGGATTGAACTATGACTGAATTTCTTGCAGTCCGGGTAAGTATGAAATTTCATCACAACGGACACAAGGCGTAGAGGTTATTTGTTCAGTCCTTGGAGACTGGGGAAATGTTGTCTAAAATTTGGGAAGGCTTTATTCGCCTTCCATAATTTTTTGTTTAATAACCCTTTTAAGGTAGCCAAAAATCAGGCAAGATAGACTTACTCACATGATTTACAGTTCTATTCACTATCCTTGCTAATTGAATGTGAGGTTCATCAGCTTCCACTGATATGATGTGTGCTGGTGTACCCTCACCCAAGTGAGAAATTACTAAATTTGCTGCTTCTAAACCTGTGACGTAAGCTTTTTCTTGAGACCAAGAACCGTGGCGATTAACAATCCAATCACCACTCATAAATACATTTTTTACACTAGTTTTAGCTGGTAACATATGGCAATAGCTACCAGGTGCAAAATGAGTAACCGCCTGTGGTAAACGAATAACGCTGCCATCAATTACTTTTGCTTGCTGAAACTCGGGTATACAATTTGCCAAATAACGCTGCACTATCGGTATGATTTCTTGATCTTCTAGAGGAATAAATTGATTAGCATGATAAAAATCAACTTCTACAACTGTCCCCGATTCATGTTGATATTCATCGTGTAGGGCGTTCAAATCAAAAAATGTCCAGCCTGTAGTTTGATCAAAACCAAAGCAAGCATTAGAAGGACGAGGAATTGTAATTTTACGGTCAAACCAAAGACGAGTTGCTAAAACATCAATCGCCCCTAAGTTATTTAAATTGCGGAATTCTGTACGAGTTTGCAAACTGTTGCTAGTAGAGACAATCTTTTTCATCCCAGTGACACCGACAGCAAAAATTATTGCATCAGCATCAAACACTTCTTCCCCACAAACTACGCCTGTCGCCTGATTATTACTATCGATAATTAAGTCAGTTACACGTTTACTAGTGAGGAATTTTCCCCCTAACTTTTCAATGTATTGTATCCAAGGGCGAAAGATTTTTTCTCCAACAGTTCCCCGACACCAAACCACATCGAAATCTGGTTGATGCGCCAGAATAAAATAGTAAAGCATCCCCAAAGCTGCTGCTGCGGAACATTGTTCACCAGGTGCAAACAAGCCCACCAATAGCATTGGTTCAAAGGATTCACTGTAAAGTCGTGCAGAAACACCAAAATCTTTGAACAATTCTCGCGCCGTGACAAAATCATATCTTCGCCAAGCTGCATCAGAATTATCAAAATCAATGACGGCGTAAAGTAAAGGTAAGGCGCTAAGGCGGTCAATTAATGGTAGGCGTTTAAATTGAGTATAGATAAAAGTCCCTAGAGGTGTGGGAAGTTGGGGTAAGTTTTGAAAAATTGGTGATTCAACTTCTAAACCTGCGGGTGAATATTGGGATGAACGAGTCCAAGTGGTAAAGGGGTTAATCCCTAATTCATGAATAAGGGCAAAGATATTTCTGTAAGGATACCAAAAACCGTGAATACCCGCTTCTACTGAACGTCTTCCTGGCGTTTTCCAACCTGCAACAAGTCCACCAGGGTAAGAACCTGCTTCGAGAAGAGTCACATCGTAACCTTGTTTTGCTAGGTGATAGGTTGCACCTAACCCAGCCCAACCTGCACCAACAACTATCACCTTTTTACGCTGCGACGCTTCCGTCATCTTTAATCTCCGATTCTCATTGTAGATGGGAATGTACTCAAATGTGGTTATAGTATTAATTTATTGGATTTTTAACAGCCAAAGTTTTGATTTAAATCAGGTGTAAATGAATTTTCATTATTGATTACTAACAGGACTTACGCAAAAATTGCTAAAAAGCTTAATTTATCGAACCGCCAAGAGGCCAAGAGCGCCAAGAATTCGTAGACTGTGCGTAAGTCCTAACTAAGTCCACTATCAAGAGTAGACATTTATTATGCTATCAAGAGAACACCTTAAAGTCCTATCACTTGAAGACTTACATGCTATCGCCAAAGACTACGGTTTCCATCCATTAGCAAATAATGAATGGTAAGCGTGAAGCTTTGATTAATGCGATCGCGCGATTTCTCTACAAAGCCATAGATCAAATGCGAGATGGGATGGGAATACATTAATCAAACCGGATTCCTATAGTTACAATACAAATAATTTGTTAATCAACAATAATAAATAAATGGAGTTAAGCGGATTCGAACCGCTGACCCCCTCAATGCCATTGAGGTGCTCTACCAACTGAGCTATAACCCCTTGTAAGCTTTGTGATAAGCTTTTTAACTTTTTTACTTAGTTATATTAAGTTATCTTCTTAATGATTCTATGTCAATTTATGTCAGTTTTGTAGAGACAAATATTAAGATATGTTAAACATATTTTTTGTCAGAATCAAACTACATTTGTAATTAGGTAGACCCATTTGCTGATTCCATCTGTGCAACTACCCTTATACGGTAAGCGTATTCTCGTTACAGCACCCCGCAATTACGCCGCTAGATTATTGCCAGAATTAATTGGTAAAGGTGCTTTACCTCTGCTAATGCCAACCATAGAAACTTATTTGGTAGCAGATTTTACAGCTTTAGATGCAGCATTAACACAGATAAACACATTTGACTGGATTGCTTTTACCAGCAGAAATGGTATCGATGGATTTTTTCAACGTTTAGAACAATTGGGAATAGAAACTTCGGTGCTGAAAAATTGTCGAATTTCTGCTGTTGGCAAAGATGCAGAAAGATTGACGAGTTTTAGTGTGAAAGTAGATTTAGTTCCCCAAGAACCTAGCCCCAAAGGAATTATTGCTGAGTTGGCTAAAATTCCAAATATCAACAAGCAAACTATACTGGTTCCTGTTCCAGAGGTAGTTGGGATAGCACAACCGAATATTATTCCTAATTTTCTAGCTGGATTACAAAATTTGGGTATGACTGTAACTCCCGTACCAACCTACATGACACGGTGTTTAGACAAAACTTTATATGATGTAGAGTTAAATTTAATCCGTCAAGGCAAAATAGACGTGATTGCTTTTAGTAGCACTGCTGAAATTTCAGGCTTCTTGCAAATGATCACCTCAAAAGCAGATTATCAACAGACTGTTATTGCTTGTTTTGGCCCCTACACCGCAGCCAATGCCAAAAATTTGGGTATGAATGTTTCTATTGTTGCCAAAAACTACAGTTCATTTGCTGGTTTTGCAGAAGCGATCGCTAACTTCATGTTTTTGCGCTTACCTACGTAATATCACTAGTGACAAGGTTCCTGTAGTAGGATAAAAAAGAGAAATAATACTTATCTGTGTGTTGCCAAAATTAATATTTTTTCCATAGATCCACTATAAAAGTGTAAAAATATTACATTTGCCTAAACCAGATTAGATTAAATAGACATTTTATAGATATTATTGTCTTTTAATCAATACCTTCGCCAAAATAAAGAGGGCTTTCCGTAGTAGAGTTATTGTTTACCACAACTACAACTCAATCGCTACAGAAAGCCCATGCCAGATATATTAGCACTGTTGGAATGTTTGCAACGATAT
>JAESGT010000052.1_pt1 | contig 47599 bp, 39 predicted proteins | sample 9266261 | NCBI WGS metagenome assembly JAESGT01 (sample SAMN15741584, study PRJNA653494) | algae metagenome | isolation source: Pelatocladus maniniholoensis HA4357-MV3 and co-occurring heterotrophs from... | place: USA: Maniniholo cave near Haena, Hawaii | collected 2009-07-28 | reverse complement strand
TCTGCAATCTGATATAATAGATTGTTTTTCCCATGTACCCGTTTAAAATCTTTGATAAGTTCTTTATCAACACGGGTTTCTGCATTTTTGCTAATGCGATGTACTAAAAGAATAAGTAGCTCAACCAAATTGTCTATAACTTCTTGACTTCTGAGCCAACAAAAAGCTGCAAACAGAGCATAGCGTGTAGACTCTGGGTGACGACGTATATCAATGGGATGTTCAACAGCTATTCGACTTTTAAAAGAGCGAAGAACTTTAGTTGGTATCTTCTTAAATAAATCTGCTGGTAATTCTAATTGTTGAAATACTTCTAACTTCGCAACTTCTTTTTGGAAACTTTCAATACCTATTCTACCAGGGTCTGTTTTTAATTCTGCCCATTTGGTAATTAATACTTTTGACTCAAAGTTAGGTGTAAATGTTTCTGGAACTTGTTGATTTCCTGATTGTTTTTGAGTATCATCAAAGTTATCCAATAAAGCCTGTGTGTTTAGCAAGTCATCTATTTGCTTTTTCGATTCATCAGATAATTGCGAGCTAATATCACTAAAAAATTTGGATTCAAAATTACTGAGTGCGGAACGTATGATGCGTTCTAATCTTAAATTTGTAGGTGGTTCAATTTTTAAATCTCGTAGTCTTGCAATTGCAGCAAGTTTTAGCTGTTCAAATTTTAACTCGTAAATTAATGCTTGTTCTGTTAACCAAAAAGTTAATTCTTTGGCGTCACTAACTCCTGCTTCTTTAAACCCAAAAAACTTTCTAATTTGCGTGCGGTGGTATTTTACAGTACGCCCTTGCCAATCATAGTAATCGTATTTTTTCGGTGATATATCTAGAAGTTTGGCAACATAATTAACAACGTCCGGTGGAATCTCTTTCTGATTTTCTGGGAATCTGGCTTCTATCTGAAAGAATTTGAACATTAAAGCAAAACCCAAGCGATTTTCGTCGCTTGTTTGGGTAAGTAATGCAAATTCACCTTCTAGCAGCGTCCAGTACTCTACTAGCTCTTCTGCCAACCAATTTTTCTTCATTATGTCACGTCTCTAACCCAAAAGTATTTTATATTCTTTTATGTACACAATTTTAAATAAAAATAAAAAAGCACATACTCAAACGTTTGTACTCTGGTTTGATTAGATACTCCCGGTTGTTTATAGTATCACTTAATTGCCTGTACTCATCAGAGCATCAAAGGCACGCCGTGCGGCTGATTCAGCCTTTTGTGAGGTCACTTTCTGGTAGCGTAGAGTTGTCTGAATGCTTTCATGTCCCATCAACGCACGTAATTCCTCTAGAGACACTATCCCTACGCGCTCACCGGCGAAGGTGTGCCTTAAGTCATGAATACGTACCCCGTTTAATTCCGGATAACTCGACGTTATTTTGAGCCAATATTCATGTAATGTATGGTAGCTAAGTCTACTTACTTTCAGGGTAGTAGGATGTTGTGCTGTGAACAAAGCATTTGAGTTTTTATGCCTAGAATACTTCAGGTATTTGTTAAGTGCTGACGCTGCATCCGAACTGTAAAAACACCAACGTTGTTTGTTTCCTTTACCTAATACTTGAAATTTCTGATTTTTAACATCTACATCTGATAAATTTAGCGCTAAAAGCTCGCTGATTCTACATCCTGTACGATGTAGTAAATAAACTATTGCATTCATACGTCGGTCTGATTTTACAGCAGAGTATAGTATTTCTAACTGTTCTGGTGTTAAATATTTTATTTTATCATCGCTTAAATGTTCTCCCTTCTCTCGGTCAGGGGGACGTTGTTTTAAACCGCTAATAGGGTTAAATTTTATATAGCCTTGAGATACTGCAAAATTCATCAGGCTTTGTAGTATCGCTTGATGCTTATGATGCGTTGTATACTTTAAATGTTCTAGATTATTTAAATACTCAACTAGTATTTGTTTACTGATAATTTCTATTGACCAACTTCCATACTCAGCAAGCATTGGTGCGAGTACTATTTCGTAAGTGAGCCTGGTCGTTGGAGCTAAACCAGGGCGTGATAAAAATTCAGTCGCTACAGTGGCTAAAGTTACAGCCTTTTTCACTTAAATTTATGTGTTTATATCAAGGTTTTTTATGAGTAAATTATATATCTTTTTAAGAAATATTAAACAACTTTTCATGGATACTTTTAAAACCCCAAAACTTGGAGAAACCCTCGCTGCTTACGTTTTGAGAGTGAGGAAAGAACTCAAATTGACTCAATTGGAGTTGGCGAACGCTGCTGCAATAAACGGGCGGTCTGTGGGAAAGATTGAGCGAGGATTAACAACTAAACTCAACCCTAAGACACTGCAAGGACTAGCCATTGGTTTGGGGATACCTATCGAGTATTTAGAAGCCCTTATTAAGGGTGAAGAAGCAAAACCAATACTTGGGGTTAGATTCTGCCCGAAATGCTGGAATCCTGGAAGTAATCCTGACCAAATGTGGAGTAACCTTAAAGCCAAATACTGTTATCTTTGCGGGACACAACTACGCGCTAGTTGCGCTTACTGTGGCGAACCGATATTGTCATTCAGGTATAAATTTTGCGCCGTATGTGGTAAGCCTTATAAATTAAAAATAGAAAAATCGCTATAACCTAGATTTAGTAAGAGTTAAAATAGCTGTAATCAAAATTTTTGCACGTATAACTCTCTACTCATCACCAATTACTTCTGTTTACTTCTGTTGTGGTGAAATAGTCACGTTTTGAAACATCGCTTTTGACAGTATGCGTACATTCAGCTTGGACGGAATGCAAAATGCAAAAATTTAATTGTTACAATGCCGAAAGTCTTATAATACAAGGGATGCGGTCTATACTAAACCGTTTAGTTTGCACTTCGTGACACCTTCCCGATATTTACCCCAAGTATTTAGATTTAATGGTAGTGGAACACAAGAACTACAAGTTACACCATTTTTATCTGGTACATCTGGCGCTACTTTATATTGTGTTTTTACGGTTAGTAGTACTAACAACTACAATCTTGTACGTACTAGAAACTTAGATGATTATTGGAGATTTTCTAATGATTATAATGGTTATTTTGGTACTTTTTTGAGTTCTAGAATAAATGGTTATCCGGCAAACATGCCATCTAGCGGTAGTCATTTAGTTTCAATTCATAGTAATTCAACTTCTTATGAAGTGCTTTTAGATAATAATTCTAAAGGGATTCAATCAGTTGCTTATGACGCTGGTGATAGATTTCGGATAGTTACCAACGATAAAGCTTTTAACGGTGATTTGTCCTTGCTGTTGGTCTATCCAAGCTATATAGATAAAACTTCAAATACTCATCAATCTGTTATTAATGCAATTAAAAATAATTATCCCTCATTAGCAATATGACTTTTAATTGTGATGGTCAAGCTTATTGTGATGAAGGCAACACGGCTGTAATTACAGTAAGTTTTAATAATCAAAAAGAAACTTTTGAGGTTCCTAACGCGCCAGTTTGTGTCAAAAAGGAATCGATTAACTCTAACACAGGTAAAAAATGTTATCGCTTCCAAGGCTTATCAAATGGTGTAGTCACTTTTGAGCATTTCGCTTGTGGTATTACTGCTTATTATCAATCAGATCCAGGTTTACAAAACAATGGTGCTTGGTTGGTAGTTGATGGAGTTATCCAAAACGGTACAAGTTATTACTATTGGAGCGGTAGTTAACCAGAGCCACAAGGACAACCCGGACTTAACGGTCAACCCGGGCCACAAGGACAACCTGGACTTAACGGTCAACCAGGGCCACAAGGGCAACCCGGACTTAATGGTCAACCAGGCCTACAAGGACAACCCGGACTTAATGGTCAACCAGGCCCACAAGGACAACCCGGACTTAATGGTCAACCAGGCCCACAAGGGCAACCCGGACTTAATGGTCAACCAGGAAAAGACGGCAAAGATGGAGAAGATTGTGATGTGTTTTGGATAGACGTTGAAGTTCCAGTAATTGTTTGTTCAAGAGAAAATGATCAATATGTTCCCAAACAACAAACTCAAATTGTAAAAGTTTTAGCTACACCAACAGGAAATGAAGCAAGAAAAGTTATTAAAAACTTTGAGGAACTAGCTAAAGCTAACACCGAATTATGTTTAGCTAAAAACAATGAAACAACTTGTTATGCTTCAGTTCCAGACTACTGGCAGACTCGCAGTCCTCAAAAACCTCAATTAGCGATTCAATATGCAGAAAATTTAGGTAATGGGAAAATCGGTAGATCTAGATGGACTTTAATAATTCCACACTATAGATATGGAAAATCTCATCAAGCAAAATTTCCAGATTATGAAAAAGGAAGTTATAGAGGCGTTCAGGTACTAAAGGATAATTCCAAAATCATTGTTTGGTGCAAATCAGATACCGAATGCTTACGGGTTTTAAATGCCTTAAAACAATATGTAGACCCTGATTATTTAAAGGGCATTGAACCACCAGAAACAACTAAATCTAATAGAACTTACAAAGAAATTTCTGTAACTCCAACGCTCTGTCAGTTCTTCCCACTTGGACAAAAAGATACTGTCCCAGAGTGGAGTAAAAAGTTAAGAGACAAAAAATGAGAACCATTGAGCTTGATACGGTTTTCGTTGTCAATGGTAGGTTAGCTATCAAGCTAACTACCTTTGCAAAGCTTTTGCATTATTCAGACGTATATATATTACAGCTTATTAAAAAGCTACTAATGCTTGTACGCCGCTTGACGAAATTCTTCTAATTTGGCACGTTTCATATTGGCAGGTGAGAGTAGGTGGTTCTTCTCTCAGCTTCTGCTAATAGGGGGACTGTGTTCAATCACACCCTCTATTTTTTTTGAGGTCACCTAATTTAGTCTAAACTCCAGAACCCACGATCTGTTACCAAATAAACGACAAAAGTCCCCAGCCAGTGACTACTAGAATAATATTTACTGACAGCATCGATGATGCTACTCTGACGATGTACAACAGCAGCAGTACGAAGTGTGCCTATTCGAGGATCGTTATTTGGCAAGCCAAAAATTATCCCCTCAAGCATCCAAGCGCGACTGAGATTTAAACCATGAAAATGAGATTGTAAATAGTCTTGAGGATTAGTTACCTTTGCAGGTTGCAGCCATTGTACTGACTCATCAATAGGTAATTGAGGTAGAAAATCAGTCAGCCAGTTAGCAAAATTCATCGGTGAAAGAATTCGCCGCACCAAATCAGCTTCAGCAAGACAGGGAGAGATAAAATCATAGCCGAGTGGTTCTAAATGTAACGGATAGCTGCGATCGCTCAAATAAAATTTTTGGATCTTGTTTTCAATCAAATCCACAAAGTTCTCGTTTTTGGTAATTCGCGCCCAATCTATGACTAAACCCAGCGCAAAGGCCGTTTGACTATGGGTTCCGGTGCGGTTAGGCAATTCCAGACTTTGTAGCCATCGCTGGAAATTACTCGCTACCAAAGTTTCTAGCGGTTCCAACACAGTCAGCCATTCTTTAGCTTGGCTGTCATTCCATTCCCTCAATTCCGCAGCCAGTTGCAACAGCCATGCAAAACCGTAAGGACATTCAAAGTAAGGATGTTTATGTAGATGCGCTATTTCTCCTTGAATTTTTTCAGGTGTAAAGCTTTGAGTTAGGGCTTCTCTGACTATTGTCTGAAAGGTCGCTTCAGGAAAATAACGCGCTAGACGTGCGAGTAACCAGTGTCCATGTACAGCCGAATGCCAATCCAAGCAACCATAGAAAGCAGGTGTTAATTTTCGTGGTGGTTTAATATCTTCATCGTTATTAAACCAATAAATAGCATTATGTGGATACTCTTGCTTGATGCAGTCGAGTACCAATTGGACAAATTTTGCTGCGATCGCTACGTCAATTTCCATAGCTTCGATGTTAAACCAATTGGGGGAGCATCCCAAATGTTCAAAAAACGCCTGCGATTTCAATCGCAGTCTCATAGTGAAACTCTGCTGAAGCAGACTGTTTGATTTTATGAAGTCGTCTTCAGACGACTTGCGCTATTAGCAAAGGGTTTAAACCCTTTGGTTTATGGTATTTTGAAAAAATTGGGATGCTCCCCCAATTGGTGGATAATTTAGATGCTTGTGAACGAATTCTCAAAACACCAATTCCTTTAGCTTATGTGATTCATCTCAAACAATTACTATTGCTGTATTGCGTGTTATTACCTTTTCAAATTGTCGAGAGTTTCGGTTGGTTGACAGGTTTGATTGTCGCTTCAATCAGCTTTACTTTGTTTGGTATTGAAGCCATTGGTTTGGAAATCGAAAATCCTTTCGGTTATGACATCAATTATTTACAATTGGATGCTATTTGTAACACGATTAAACCCAATATTGGTGATTTAATTAGCTTGAGTCCTAGTACGCGATCGCACACCGAAAAAGTCTGTTATCATAACTAAATTCTTCTTCTTTGTCTCTCTTTCCTTGTCCCGCTTGTCCCTCTAATTTTCATAACCGCCGAATTCCTTTTTCCAAACCCTGACAAACACTAGTTAAGAAATCTAAATTCAAAGTTGCAATTGTATCACTAGGTTTGTGATAGTGAGGATTTCGTAAAAATGCCGTATCTGTAATCATCATGGCTGGATAACCTGCATCCCAAAAAGGGGCATGATCACTCTGTCGAGTTTGCCGTATGATATGACCTTTATTGGGTACTGGTAGCCACTGACTTGCTACACCAACTTTACGAATACTGCGGCTAATGCTAATTAAATCTCTTAAAGTTCGCCAATTACCAATTAAACCAATAAAATCGCCACGACTAGGATAAATATGCTGTAAAGGTGATGGGTAAATTTGGGAACCAGGGTTAGAGTCACAGTAACCTAACATTTCCAGAGAAATCATTAAGCGTAATGATTGCTGTTCTCGTTGTAATTTAGCTGCATATTCAATGCTACCTAATAACCCATATTCCTCCATATCAAAAGCTACTAGCCGCAGAGGATATTTAATTGGTTCTGTCGCAAACATGCGTGCTAACTCTAGTAAAACTGCTACACCTGTAGCATTATCATCAGCCCCTGGTGAACCAGGAACAGCATCATAATGAGCAGCAATTAAAATTGGTGGCAAGTCTCCCTTTTGTGAACCCGCAGCAGCAGGTAAATTTAATATCAAATTTTTGCAAGCTTTACCACGCACATAAAAGGTGTGGATATCCACACTCCCCCACTGTGCAAATGAGGCGCGAATGTATTCTTGAACAAAAAAATGGCCAGCACTTGCTATGTAAGGATCGCGATCGCGGACTATCTGAGTTAGATGAGTTTCCAGTTGGTTTTTTAAATTCACAAGATTCTAGCAGCGAACCTGGTTGAAGGTGTATTTATCAACAGCAAGATACAATAAATCAAGCATTAGTTCTAAACAAAAAATTTATATAGAAATAGTAGGAGAAACGTAACGCATGGGCAAGGTAGTAGGCATCGACTTGGGTACAACGAACTCTGTTGTCGCCGTCATGGAGGGTGGTAAGCCGGTGGTTATTGCCAATGCAGAAGGAATGCGAACAACTCCCTCCGTAGTTGGCTTTAGTAAAGACGGCGAACGTTTAGTAGGACAAATGGCACGACGTCAAACAGTCCTCAATCCTCAGAATACCTTTTTTGCAATTAAACGCTTCATGGGACGTAGGTATAGCGAACTGAGTCCAGAATCAAAGCGCGTACCTTATACCATTCGTAAAGATGAAGTTGGTAATATCAAAGTTGCCTGTCCCCGCATGAGTAAAGATTTTGCCCCAGAAGAAGTTTCGGCAATGATTCTTAAAAAACTAGCAGAAGATGCTAGTAAATATTTGGGCGAACCAGTCACCGGGGCTGTAATTACCGTTCCAGCTTATTTTAACGATTCTCAACGGCAAGCAACGCGGGATGCTGGTAGAATTGCTGGTTTGGAAGTTTTGCGAATTCTCAACGAACCGACAGCTGCTTCTTTGGCTTATGGTTTGGATCGCGGCCAGATGGAAACCATTTTAGTCTTTGACTTGGGTGGTGGCACATTTGACGTGTCAATTTTAGATGTTGGTGATGGTGTTTTTGAAGTTAAAGCTACCAGTGGTGATACTCAACTTGGTGGTAATGACTTTGATAAAAAAATAGTCGATTGGTTAGCAGAACAATTTCTCGAACAAGAAAAAGTAGATTTAAGACGAGAACGCCAATCTTTGCAACGTTTGATGGAAGCTGCGGAAAAAGCCAAAATCGAACTTTCTGCTGTTAGTGTTACTGAAATTAACTTACCCTTCATCGCCGCAACACAAGAAGGGCCTGTACACTTAGAAACTCGCCTAACTCGTTCCCAGCTTGAAAGCTTGTGCGACGACTTACTAGGGCGATTGCGTGTCCCTGTCAAACGGGCGTTAAAAGACGCCGGACTCACCCCTAATGATATTGACGAAGTTGTACTAGTAGGTGGTTCTACCCGAATGCCTATGGTACAGCAATTAGTCCGGGCAATGATTGGTATAGAACCAAACCAAAACGTCAACCCAGATGAAGTTGTCGCGGTGGGTGCAGCGATTCAGGCAGGTATTCTCGCAGGTGAACTCAAGGATGTACTGTTATTAGATGTGACGCCTTTGTCTTTGGGATTAGAAACTATTGGCGGTGTCAAAAAAGCATTAATTCCTCGCAACACTACTATTCCTGTGCGCCGTTCTGATATCTTTTCCACATCAGAAAATAACCAAAATACTGTGGAAATTCACGTAGTTCAGGGCGAACGGGAAATGGCAGCAGATAACAAGTCTTTGGGACGTTTCAAGCTGTATGGCATCCCTCCAGCGCCTCGCGGTATTCCTCAAATTCAAGTAGCATTTGATATTGATGCTAACGGTATTTTACAAGTAACAGCTTTAGATAGAACTACAGGTAGAGAACAAAGTATTACTATTCAAGGTGCTTCTACCTTAACTGAGAGCGAAGTTCAACAAGCGATTCGAGAAGCCGAGAAATTTGCTGACGTAGACCGACAGCGTAAAGAAAAAGTAGAAAAACGTACCAAGTCCGAGGCTTTAATTTTACAGTCCGAAAGACAACTGCGGGAAGTGGCACTAGATTTTGGTATGGCATTTGCCCGGAACCGTCGTCAACAAATCGATAATATCTGTCGGGAACTGCGCGAAAGTTTAAAACAAAATGACGATCGCGGTATTGATCAAGCCTACGCCGACTTGCAAGATGCTTTGTACGATCTCAACCGTGAAGTTCGCGAATACTACGCTGAAGAAGAAGATGATGATTTGTTGGGTGCAATCAAAGACATCTTCACAGGTGGCGGTGATAAAGAACGGGATAATCCTAGAGATTCTTTGCGCGATCGCGATTACTATGGCAAAGATTATGATCGAGGCTATGGTAAAGATTATGACCGAGGTTATGGCAAAGATTATGACCGAAGCTATGGCAAAGATTATGACCGAAGCTATGGCAAAGATTATGAACGCGCCCCCAATCGAGACTATGACCGAAACTCCAGCCGAGACTACGACCGAAGCTATGGTCGAGACAACCGTTCCTCTGCTTTTGACAGTGGTGGTTCTTCACGCCGTTCTCGCCCCAGCTATCAAGATAACTGGGATGATGAAGATGATTGGTAATCAAGCCTGCTAAGTACGAAGATTACACACCTCACTATCTGATGTACTACTGCTGCAAAATACTGGTATTAATTAGAAATAAGGTAATGAAATTTATCTGAAATTCGGATTTAGTCATCATTCATAAGTAATGAGTAATAGTTAGTGGTTAGTGGTTAGTGGTTAGTGGTTATTTGTTTTTTCCCAACAACTTAACTAACCGCTAACAATTAACTATTAATAACCAACCACCAACTATCAACTATCTTAAGAAATTAAAAACTAAATTTCAAATAAACAAACGATTATGCAGAATTTGCGGAATTTTCGCGATTACTACGAAATTTTGGGAGTATCCAAAGATGCTACCAATGAAGATATTAAAAAAAATTATCGACGTTTAGCTAGGCAGTATCATCCAGATCTAAATCCAGGGAACAAAGCAGCAGAGGATAAATTTAAAGATATCGGGGAAGCTTATGAAATTCTCTCCGATCCAGCGAAGCGAGCGCAGTATGATCAATTTAGCCGCTACTGGCAACAAAAAGGCTTCGATAAACAAGCACAGAAGAAAGCTTGGGGTGGTGATAACCGTGCTAATGGTCGGGGTAATCAGGATGTAAATCCAGGTAACTATTCCGATTTTACTACCTTTATTAACGAAGTTATTGGTGTAAAAACAGGTAAAAATGGCACATCTACCGCTACCAATAATAATAATACCGATCCATTTCGTAGCCCCAGAACAAAAGTTGCATATACACCAAACCAACGCCCTACACGTCGAGATATCGAAGCAAGATTGTCTTTACCCCTAGAAAAAGCCTATCGTGGTGGTGTAGAAAGAATTCGCTTAGAAGATGGGCGATCGCTGGAAGTAGAAATGCCTGCTGGTATGATAACAGGTCAAACAATCCGTCTGCGTAATCAAGGCATTAACGGCGGCGATTTATATTTAAAAATAACTGTTGTTCCTCATCCACTTTTTAAAATAGAAGGTACAGATATTTACTGCCAAATCCCAATTACTCCCAGTGAAGCAGTATTAGGAGGTCAAGTCGAAGCACCTACCCTTGATGGTTTGGTAAAAATGACTATTCCTCCAGGAGTTAGGTCTGGACAAAGATTACGTTTGGCTGGTAAAGGTTATCCCACCGACAAAGGTAAACGCGGCGATCAATTAGTAGAAATTCAAATAGTTACTCCTAAAAATATTACTAAAGAAGAACGAGAGTTATACGAAAAAATTCGACAGATGGAAACTTTTAAACCCCGCGCTGATTTGTTTTCTTAGCTTAATCCGAAGGAGGTGATGAACACAATTGTCTAAGAAGCTCACACCAAATCAAAGATTATGGTGTGGGAGTATGTCACAATATTAGAAAAAAGTTTATTGCTTAGTGAATCAAACAGCCGTGAATCAGAATGGTGCAATGTCACAAAGCAGCGAAAACACCTACTATACCCTGCTAGGACTGCATCCGAGTGCATCGCCAATTGAAATCCGTCGTGCTTATCGAGAATTGAGCAAACGCTATCATCCTGATACGACAAGCTTACCTACAGTTGCCGCCACTGCTAAATTTCAGCAACTCAACGAAGCCTACGCTACTCTAAGTAATCCAGAACGACGGCTAAGTTATGACCTAAAAATTGGCTATTCTCGATTTGGAGTAATTCAAGCACCACCCGATTTAAACCGTGCCGTTTCCCGTTCCTACGACTGGTCTAAATCAGCTTATCTTGATGCTAGCGATCGCCCCCTCTCCCCAGGAGAAATTTTCGCTTTGTTTATCCTGGGTTTAACATTTTTAGGTTGCTTAGTATTAGCGATCGCCATTGGCTTAACTCGTGGCGAAGCCGCTTTCCAACCTGTAGGATTAATATTACAACTCTTAATTTTTAATTTTTAATTTTTAATTGTTATGTCTCTTCCCTCTTCTGAAACACCACTATATAATCACCCTCTTCCTCAAATTGAGCAGTGGTTAATACAACAAGGCTGTGAACAAGATGAAAAACAGCTACATTGTTGGCGCGTCCAGCGTCCTAGTTGGCAAGCAGAACTTTGGCTAGACATTGAGCAAATTATAGTTCGGTATGTTAATGCTGGAGATAATGGACAAGATATCCAACGCGCCTTCAAATATTCCTTGAGTCGGCGAGATGTAGAACAAGCCGTGTTTTCCGGGCCTTAATTGGAGATTGGAGATTGGAGATTGGGGATCGGGGATCGCGGACAAGAGGGAGTGTGGGGAGAATTATTTAACAAGTCTCTTCCCAATTCCCAATTCCCAATCCCCAATCCCCAAGACTACACCTTCCCAAACCTCCTTTCCCGTTGTTGATACGCACACAAAGCGCGGTGGAATTCATGGCGATCAAAATCAGGCCAGAGAGTGTCAGTTATATATATTTCTGAATAGGCTATTTGCCAGAGAAGAAAATTTGAAACTCGCATTTCTCCACTGGTACGAATTAATAAATCGGGATCACAAATGCCGATGGTATAAAGATGACGTTCAAACGTCGCTTCATCAATTTCATCTGGCTGGAGTAAACCTTGTTGGACTTTTTTGGCGATCGCCCGACAAGCTTGGATAATTTCTTGTCTACCGCCATAATTTGTGGCGATCGTAAACTTGATCCCGGGATTATCTTTCGTTGCTTCTACTGAACGGCTAATCTCTGCTTGTAGCGATCGCGGTAAGCTACTTAAGTTACCCACAAACTGAATTTGCACGTTCTCTTCAACCATTTCCCGCAGTTCTTGACGCAAAACTCGCTGAAATAAGGTCATCAAAAAATCTACTTCTTCGTGGGGTCTTCCCCAGTTTTCTGTAGAAAAAGCATAAGCCGTCAGTGCTTCGACTCCCCAATCTTTACAACAACGAAGCAAACTTTTTAAGGCATCAACACCAGCTTTATGACCCATAATTCTGGGTAGTCCTTGATGCTTTGCCCATCGACCATTGCCATCCATAATCACTGCAACGTGCTTGGGCAGTAGTTCTCGTTTCAAGTCAGAGGGCAAATATTGCAGTTCAGTTTGTTGTGCTGTCATTTTTTGTCTCGCGATGCGGTCGATGGTAATCCGAGTAAACGTGAAACTAGTGCTAAGGCCTGACTACGAATCTGACGACCCAAACTGATTAAACCAGGAGCAACAGCTTCCCGATCCACAGTTGGTGAAAATCTCATTTCTAATGATTCTTTCAACTTCGTGATCGTCAGTGGTCTATTTAGAGTTCCCTTTTCTGCCAAAGAAATAGAACCTGTTTCTTCAGATACAACGACACAAATGCAATTCTCGACCCGCTCAGTTATTCCCATTGCTGCCCGGTGGCGTGTTCCTAACTGGCGCGAAGCCGTACGTCCCGAAAGTGGTAATATTATACCCGATGACACAATCCGAGAACCCCGTATCAATGTAGCACCATCGTGTAAAAGAGTCTTCGGTTGAAAAATTGTTTGTATTAGCTCTTTGGACACTTCAGCGTTCAGTTTTACTCCTGGTACAGAAAAATCTCGTTCATCAATAGGGCCAGTCGTTTCCAAAATTAGTAGCGCACCTATCCGATTTTTCGACAGTTCTCTGACTGCTTCGACTATTTCATCAATTACACTATCAGATTTAGGAACTGCCAAACGGGACGGTTGAAATAATTGCCAGAATTCGCCACGTCCCAATTGTTCTAAAAATCGTCGAAACTCGGATTGGAGAGCAACCGCCATGGCGACAGCACAGCCAATGACTAACTTTTCCAGTACAAAATTTAACAACTGAAGCTGTAATTTCCCACTGATGGCTGATGCCAGCATCAGAATAATAAAGCCTCGCACCATCCAAAGTGTCCGGCGCTCACTAATAATAACTAGTATCATATAGGTCAGCGCCAGTACTAAAACAATATCCAGTGTCTCAAGCAGCAAAGGCTGAGACCATCCTTGGTTTATCAGCCATTGCTTCCACCAATCTCCCATGACATCTGGCGTGAAAGTATGAAGTGTGAAATATGAAGGATGAAGTATGAAGTATGAAGTCTTGGAATATTAAGTATAAAGTATGAATTTTTCATTCTTTATTCTTCATCCTTTCTTCATCACTTCAACCTTTATTCTTCATCTTTTTTAAGTCTTTCTGGTAAGCAATCCTGTCGAATCAAATCCTGATAAGTTTCGCGTTGCAAAATCAAATTTGCTTCGCCATTCGCTACTACAACAGCAGCTGGTCTAGGCAAGCGGTTGTAGTTAGATGCCATACTGTAATTGTAAGCACCTGTTGCCATCACTACGAGAATATCTCCAGATTCAGTTTTCGATAACTGAGCATTCTTGATCAGAATATCCCCGGATTCACAATGCTTTCCAGCAATGGTTGCCGTTTGTGTCAAAGGCTCAGACATATGGTTAGCAACTACAGTACGATACACTGACTGATAAGTAATCGGACGAGGATTATCAGACATGCCACCATCAACTGCTATGTAGGTGCGAATATCAGGAATAACTTTAGAAGAACCTATAGTGTAAGCCGTGACGCAAGCTGTAGCAATTAGCGATCGCCCTGGTTCAGACAATAATTTTGGTAGTGGTAAGTTTTGCTTGGTACAAGCTTGTTGAATTACTTCACAAATTGGCTTTACCCACTCTTCTATACTAGGGGGATCATCCGATTCTGTATACTTGATTCCCAAGCCTCCACCAACATTTAACTCTGTCACGCTTAAGCCATAACCAGCAGCTTTACTCATCCACTGCACCATCACAGATGCTAAATCCTGATGTGGCTGGCGTTCAAAGATTTGAGAACCAATATGAGCATGTAAACCAATACAGTTTAATACAGATTGCTTACTGACAAAAGCAAATAATTCATCTAAATCATTGGGATCAAAGCCAAACTTACTATCCAGGTGTCCCGTACGAATATATTCGTGTGTGTGGCATTCGATACCTGGTGTCAGGCGGAGCATGATCCGGATGGGAGTTGTAGATAAGTCAGAGGAGGAAAACAAGAAAGCAAATTCCCTCTTGTCTCCCTTGTTTCCCTTGTCCCCCTTGTCCTCAGCAATTTCCACCAAAGTCCGCAACTCATACCAGTTGTCCACAACAATAGTGCAACCAGACTGAATTGCCAGAGTTAATTCTTCTGGCGACTTATTATTTCCGTGGAAGTAAATTTTGTCGGGACTCACACCTGCACTTAAGGCTGTATAAAGTTCGCCTCCTGAGACAACATCAATTCCCAAGCCTTCGGAAGCGGCGATCGCACAAACGGCCAAACAACTCCAGGCTTTGGAGGCATATAATACTTGAGATTCACCCTTGTAATAGTGCTGGAAACTTTCCCGATACTGACGGCAAGCTGTTCGCAGAGTTTCTTCATCCAAAATATACAAAGGTGAACCAAACTGCTGCACAAGAGTTGTCACATCACAACCCCCTATTTCTAAGTGATCTTCGTTATTAACTTTGGCACTCAGTGGTAAAAGTTCTTGATTGGGTGAAAGATTGATGTTATTATTAACAGTTTGTGGTAAATACTGTCTACCAGAAAGTTGAACCCCAGCAGGGTGAGTCGATACCATAAATATTCAGAGTTGTCCTTAATACTAATTACAAGCTACGAGCGGATATGCCGATTCCCAGTTTACCGAATAACGTGCTTGTTCGCCCCTGTCTTTTGCAAGAGGAAAGGGAAAAGGGACAGGGGATCGGGGATCGGGGGATACGGGAGAATTATTTAACAAGTCTCTTCCCTGTCCCCTGTCCCCTATTCCCAATGACCAATGACCAATGACCAATGACAAATTAGAACTAAAACTAATAACAGTAGATGATTTAAGTCTGGTCTTAGAACTAGACCAGGTGTGTTTTGGTGGTCTTTGGACATTGGATGGCTATAAACGAGAGTTAGATAGTCCTAACAGCGTTTTAATCGGTTTATTTACACCTTTATCTCCCGTAAAATTGCTGGCAATGGGTTGCTTTTGGTCAATTTTAGAAGAAGCCCACATTACCATTTTGGCGGTTCATCCGAAATATCAAGGCCAAGGGTTAGGACAGGCTATTCTTTATTTTTTGCTTAGAAATGCTTACTACCTTTGCTTAGAACGAGCAACTTTGGAAGTCCGAGTTTCTAACAAAGCTGCAATTTCTCTATATCAAAAATTTGGTTTTAAAACGGCAGGACAGCGAAAGCGTTACTACACAGATAATGATGAAGATGCTCTAATTATGTGGTTAGGAAATATTCAATATCCAGAATTTCAAGATAATTTGGAAAAATTGCGTATCAAAATGAGCGATCGCCTCAGTCAATTTGATTGGTCACTGGTCAATGGTTATTAACTACCACTAACTACTAACCTTTCATGAATTTTATTGAAATTTTTATTACAGAAGTTTAAAGATTTGATAATTTTACTACCTATAAAAAATTTTCATACTGTTCAATACCAAGTTGACAGTTACAAAAAAACGTGATAAATATTTTTGCTTGGGATTGGCATTAAAAACTTGCAAACCCAATTTTTATTTGCTTGTCAATCTCTACAAAGACGGTAAATTCAGGCTCCTCAATACACAGTCAATAAAAAGTAATAAAAAGTTAGCAATTTCCCATCAAATCTGGGTGATCCCGATTGAATGTCTATTTCTTTATACAGACATTCAATCTATTTGCCTGTGCTAAAATCAGCGTACCGGCACGACGCAGGTGATGGGAAAAATGCCATGTTTGAACGCTTCACAGAAAAAGCCATTAAGGTAATCATGTTGGCCCAGGAAGAGGCACGCCGCCTGGGACACAATTTCGTTGGTACCGAACAGATCCTCCTGGGTCTGATTGGAGAAGGTACCGGAGTGGCGGCTAAGGTGCTGAAATCCATGGGTGTCAATCTCAAAGACGCTCGGATTGAAGTAGAAAAAATCATAGGCCGGGGTTCGGGCTTTGTCGCCGTGGAAATTCCGTTTACGCCACGGGCAAAGCGAGTTCTGGAACTATCCTTGGAAGAAGCGCGCCAATTAGGGCATAACTACATTGGCACCGAGCATCTGCTGTTGGGCCTGATCCGAGAAGGGGAAGGTGTAGCAGCCAGAGTGCTAGAAAATCTGGGTGTAGATCTTTCAAAGGTAAGAACTCAAGTTATCCGGATGCTGGGAGAGACCGCCGAGGTTACACAAGGTGGTCCATCACGCGGCAACAAAACCCCGACCTTGGATGAGTTTGGCTCGAATTTGACCCAAATGGCAGTTGACGGCAAGCTCGATCCAGTGGTGGGACGCGCCAAGGAAATTGAGCGAGTGATTCAAATATTGGGTCGCCGCACAAAAAATAATCCAGTTTTAATTGGGGAACCAGGAGTTGGTAAAACCGCGATCGCCGAAGGTTTGGCACAGCGTATTGCCAACAAAGATGTCCCGGACATCCTGGAAGACAAGCGCGTAGTCACTCTGGATATCGGTTTACTCGTAGCAGGTACAAAGTACCGGGGTGAATTTGAAGAGCGCCTGAAGAAGATCATGGATGAGATTCGGCAGGCTGGCAATGTCATTTTAGTCATTGACGAAGTACACACCCTAATTGGTGCAGGTGCGGCAGAAGGGGCAATTGATGCAGCAAATATCCTCAAACCAGCCTTGGCTAGAGGAGAATTACAGTGCATTGGTGCTACAACCCTAGATGAATACCGCAAGCACATAGAGCGAGACGCAGCCTTAGAACGCCGTTTCCAACCAGTGATGGTCGGTGAACCGTCGGTTGATGAAACAATTGAAATTTTGCATGGTCTGCGCGATCGCTACGAACAACACCACAAGCTCAAGATTTCTGACGAAGCTTTGATTGCGGCGGCAAAATTATCTGACCGTTACATTAGCGATCGCTATCTGCCAGATAAAGCCATCGACTTAATCGATGAAGCTGGATCTCGCGTCCGTCTAATTAACTCCCAACTACCACCCGCAGCCAAAGAGTTAGATCGAGAACTGCGCCAATTATTAAAAGAAAAAGATGATGCAGTTCGCGCCCAAGACTTCGACCGAGCCGGAGAGCTGCGCGATCGCGAAATGGAAATTAAAGCCGAAATTCGCGCGATCGCTCAAAGCAAAACTGGTACTGGCCGTGCAGAAGGCGAAGAACCAGTAGTTACAGAAGAAGACATTGCCCACATTGTCGCTTCCTGGACGGGTGTACCAGTCAACAAACTCACTGAGTCCGAGTCCGAAAAGCTGCTGCACATGGAAGACACCTTGCATCAGCGCTTAATTGGTCAAGAAGAAGCTGTGAAGGCTGTTTCGCGGGCAATTCGTCGCGCTCGTGTCGGCTTGAAAAACCCCAACCGACCCATTGCTAGCTTTGTCTTCTCCGGGCCTACTGGAGTCGGTAAAACCGAGTTAGCAAAATCATTGGCATCTTACTTCTTCGGTTCAGAAGAAGCAATGATCCGTCTGGATATGTCCGAATACATGGAGCGTCACACCGTATCCAAGTTAATTGGTTCGCCTCCAGGCTATGTTGGTTACAACGAAGGTGGTCAGCTCACCGAAGCAGTACGCCGTCGTCCTTACACCGTGGTGCTATTCGATGAAATCGAAAAAGCCCATCCCGATGTCTTCAACATGCTGCTGCAAATTTTGGAAGACGGTCGTTTAACTGATGCTAAAGGTCGCACCGTAGACTTCAAGAATACCTTGCTGATTTTGACTTCCAACATTGGTTCTAAGGTAATTGAAAAAGGTGGCGGTGGTATCGGCTTCGAGTTTGCTGAAGACCAAAGCGAATCGCAGTACAACCGCATCAAGTTCTTAGTCAACGAAGAACTGAAGAACTATTTCCGTCCAGAATTCCTCAACCGTCTGGATGAAATTATCGTCTTCCGTCAATTGAACAAGGAAGAGGTAATGCAAATTGCCGACATTATGCTCACAGAAGTATTTGGTCGTCTCACCGAGAAAGGAATTAATCTCGAAGTGAGCGATCGCTTCAAAGAGCGCTTGTTGCAAGAAGGTTATAACCCCAGTTACGGTGCAAGACCCTTACGTCGAGCCATTATGCGCTTACTAGAAGACAGTCTCGCAGAAGAGATCCTGTCTGGTCGCATCAAAGAAGGCGACACCGCCATTGTTGATGTTGATGAAAGCGGTAATGTCACGGTAAGAGGCGAACAGCGCCGAGAATTGATGACGCCTGGAGTTGAGTAAGATTTTGGGTTGAATCTTAGAAAGTTGAAAAGGTAGAGGCTGTAACTCCTCTACCTTTTTTATTGACAAAATTTAGTTTTTTGGGGATTGCATTAATCAATTTAAACAATTGATTTCTCGTAACAAATCTCCTAATAGTCCGCGATCGCGAATCAAAACTAAATCAGGATCATTCTTTAGTAATTCTTGAAACTTGGAATTTATGAGCAAAGCTGACTCTAGGTATTCCATAGCCAGTGAAGTATCCCCCATCCGGGCTGCACAACACGCGCAGTTATACCAAGCATACTCATCATTAGGTTTGATTTCGATGGCTTTTTGATAGTTCTTCAGCGCTGCTCCAAAGTTTTCTGTGTATCTAAAAGTATCTGCTAGCTTATAATAAGACCAAAAATCGTGGGAATTAATGGCTTGGGCTTGTTCATAATCCTTAATTGCCTCTTCGTAATGTTTTAAATGCCTGCAAGCATCTCCACGACGCAACCATGCCCAATAATCATTTGAGCGAATTAACAAAGCCTGATCATAGTCAAAAATAGCATCTTCGTAGCGTTTTAACTGCCTTTTAGCATCTCCACGCCGAAAATAAGCCCAGTAATCATTTGGGCGAATTGTCAAAGCTTGATTGAGAGTTGCGATCGCTTCTTCAAATTGATCTAAATCTTCTATTAATATGCAAGCTCGATTGTAGCAAGCCCAATAATCATTAGGACGCAGTGCTGATGCCTCTTTCAAACTGGCTACTGCGGTTTCATACTCACCTAATTCTCGTAAAGCACAGCCTCTATTATACCATATCCAGTAAGCATTAGGGCTATTTTCTAATGCTCTGTCATAACATGCTACTGCTTCCGCATATTGTTCTTGGTTATCAAGCCGTTTACCCTGTCGATACCAGTATCTGCTATCTCTTGTAAGAAGCAGTGGAATATCTGCCTTAGCCTCTGCTGCTTGACTCATAGTTTTTGCCCCAACCAAACAGTTACTACTGCTACAGACACAAGCACTATTTTATATTAGTGCGTTGGGGCAGAATTGGGTAGCCGGAATTGGGCATGGGGCATTGATTATTCTCCCTTGTCCCCCTTGTCCTCCTTGTCCCCGATCCTCAACTCATTCAACTTGGCACGTAAATCTGTCCAATGAACACCTGCTAAACTTGGTAGGACAATGTGAGCAGCACCAACTCGTGCAGGAGGGCCAAGTCCAATTGTCCACATCTGACCAGCTAAAGCCGCTTCAATACCTGCTTCAGCATCTTCCACAACTATCACCTGGCTTGGTTCAAGTCCTAACTGGTTGGCAGCATACAAAAATAGATCAGGGGCAGGTTTGGGGCGTTGGACACTATAACCGTCGGTGATCGCGTCTATACGATTGGTAATACCCAACTTCTCAATTACAGTCTGGGCATTTTTACTAGCTGAACCAAGAGCAATCTTAATTCCTGCTTGCTTTAATTCATCCAGTAAAGTGACTACACCAGGCAATAAATCATGGGGCGAGATGTTTTGGATAGATTCTACATAATAACGATTCTTACGATCCATCATCTCTTGTAGTTGTGCTTCAGAATACTGTCTGTCACCGACTATATGCAGAAGTGATTCCCGACGCGATACACCCCGCAAAGCTTCATTCGCCTCACGATTGAAAGGTAATTCTTCTTCATCTGCCAGTTTGTGCCAAGCAAGATAATGATATTCGGCTGTATCTGTCAATACGCCGTCTAAATCAAAGATAAAGCCTCGGATGTCTGGTGACATAGTTGTTAGTTATTAGTTGTTAGTTGTTGATTGTTAACTATTCCCCCTGTCCCTGCTCCCTGCTCCCTGATCCCCTTGTCCCCACTCCCCATTCCCCAAATCAAACTCATGCCATTTACCACGCCAGATCAACTTGAACTTCAGCCGTGTCCATCCAGGGGGTAGGTGAGGATGAGCAATGGGTTCACTGTCTCCCATTTGAATACCGCCAAAACCTAAAACCACTGCTTGCCAAATACCACCTGCACTCGCTCCATGAATACCTTCTGGCGCATTACCTCGGACATTTTCTAGATCAACTAATGCTGCTTGCATAAATCTTTCGTAGGCTTGTGCTGTTTTGCCCAAATCCGAGGCGAGGATGGCGTGTATTGCTGGGCCGAGGGAGGAACCATAACTAATATCGGTGCGGGGTGCGTAATAATCCCAATTAGCTTGCAAAGTGTGGGGATTGTAAGGAGGTTCCTGTGACTGTCGCATCAGGTATAACAACATCAACGCATCTGGTTGCTTAAGTACCTGGCGTTTATTGCCTTCTTCGATACCTAAGATAGCTTGGATAGATTTGGTACGTGGTTCGTACTCTTCAAGATTGATGTCTTGCAATTGGAAAAATCCCTCGAATTGCTCAATCAGTCCGGTTGACTCGTCGTAGGGAATCCAAATGTTGGTAATAATATCACTCCAACGCGATCGCCTGCCGATACTTAGTAGCAGTTTATCTTCTAGTTCTATGGCTTTGTCGGGAAAAGTTTTGTACAACCAGTCATATATATAAAGTGCTTTTTCGAAATGCCATTGCACCAGTCGGTTAGTAAAGGCGTTGTTATGGACGAATTCATGATATTCATCAGCACCAATCACTTCTCGAATTTCATACCGTTCATGTTTGGTGTTGTACTCTACCCGACTACTCCAGAATACGGCAGTATCGAGAAAAATCTCAGCGCCGTAGTCCCGCATCCACTCGTCATCGTTGGTAGCTTGCCAGTAGTACCATACAGCATAGACCACATCGGTGCTAATATGAATTTCGCGATCGCGACACCAAATCCTAATATCTTCGCCATAAGGATCATTAGGAGGCAACCACCGAGGCGTGACTTCATCGCCAGTATCCGCACTTTCCCAGGCATACATTGCTCCTTTATACCCGTAATGTACTGCCTTACGCCGCGCTCCAGGTAAGGTGTGATAGCGATAAGTGAGTAAATTACGTGCTATTTCTGGTTGGGTGTAGATAAATAAAGGAAGTATAAAAATTTCTGTGTCCCAAAAAATATGACCGCGATAACCAAACCCCGAAAGTGTTTTAGCTGGGATACTAACTTGATCATTATTGCGTGAGGCAGCGATTAGTAACTGAAAGAGGTTGTAACGCACAGCTAACTGGGCTGTAACATCTCCCTCGATCACAATGTCACTTTTTTGCCAAACTTCTTCCCAAGCTTGGCTATGAGTTTTAATTATGAACGAATATTCAGGCAACTGGACAAGTTTTTCACAAGCGGTTGCAACTGGGTTTTCTACATGTTTGGAAGTAAAAACAGTCACCAGCTTATCTACTGTCACGGTTTGTCCAGGAGAAGCGAGGAAGGATGCGATCAAGGTAGGATAACCGGGTGGACTCGTGACTTGGAGCGAAGCCTCTGCACCTGATATTTTTATACTAGTAGCTATACCCAATTGGATACGAGAGGAGCGGGTACGAAGGTTTAACCATACTCCTGCTTCTGTTTTTCCTTGATCCAATAATTCCCAGTGGTTAAAACCCTGATTTTCGGGGTAGCCGTTAATACTAGCTTGGATTTCGATCGCCCCTGCAAAATCAACTGGTGTGAGTTGACAACGCAGCGCCAGAACCTGTTCATCTGCAAGGTTGGCGAACCTTTCAAAGTGGATATCTATTATCTGATTGTTGGGACTGCGCCAACGCACACTGCGACTGAGAATACCTTGGCGTAAGTCTAACTTTCGTTCATAACTTAATATTTCACCTTTTTCCAAACGAAAGCGATCGCCATCAATGTTAATTGTAAATGGCAACCAATCTGGACAGTTAGCAAGTTCGGTATAGACAATTGGAACTTCATCGTAAACACCGTGGATAAAGGTAGCTGGTGAAGCTTGAGAATAGCCTTCTTCAAAGCTACCCCGTGTTCCCAAATAACCATTTCCGATGGTAAAAACTGTTTCTCGGTAGCGAAACTGATCGGGTTCAAACTGGGTTTCCCTGACAGTCCAATCTGTGTAGGTAAGATGCTGATAACGTCCTTTTGTATCCATCGTGGCTATTGTTTAGGAGACTGAGGGGATTGGGGAAAAGGAATCAGGGATCGGGGATTGGGGACAAGGGGGAGTTATCAGTTATCAGTTATCAAATTAAACTGGTCAATGTTAACTGTTAACTGTTAGCTGTTAACTGATTCATGCCCAATCCCTACCGTTGCATATGCTCTTCCAGGATTTTTTCAGTTCTGGGTTTAAAAACCAGATGGTATAAAGTGTCCACGTAGCGTAGTAATGCTTCGCGGTTTTCTTTATTGATAAAGTCCCAGAATCTATAAATTTTAGCTAGTAATAGCAACTGTTTGGTATGCATTTGCCAATTGTATCTATTACGTACTCGCTGGATGACCCGTTCTGAAATTTCGTACCAGTATTGGGGGTTGGTATTGCACTGGTCAATAAATTGTAGAATTTTATTTGCAGTACCTTCTAAATCTGTTGGATTGATATGAAAGTTACACTCTCCATCATCAATTAGTTCTGCTGCACCACCAAATTGAGTAGCAAATGTTGGTAAACCAGAACTCATTGCTTCTAGGATCGGTCTTCCAAAGGCTTCAAAGCTGGCAAAATGGACAAAAATACCCTGACGACCTGCGATCGCTCGGTAAATTTCGCCGAGTTCACGTTTGGGAAGGCGTATTCCTATCCAGCGAATTTGACTATGGAGATTGTACTGATTAATTAAGTTGTAGATTTTTTCCAGTTCTGCTGTTTCTTCTGAGTTTGTAGCTTCAGATAAATGCAATTTATTGGTAACGAGAATTAAGTTGCATTGTTTCTGCAATTCCTGACTTTGACCAAAGCATTTTACCAAACCAGAAAGATTCTTGACTGGGGTGATATGAGCGATCGCACAAATTGGTCTTTTGTTGGGGTCATCTAAATGACCAAAAATGTAAGTATCTAAAAGCTCAAAAAGTAAATCGTTAATTTTTTGACCTAGATTGTCGTCACGCTTGTCTTTTTGGTTGTAGGGGAAAAATATATTTTCGTCTACTCCCGGCGGAACCAAATTAAACTTGGAACTTAGCAAATTAATGCCATCAACTACATGATATAGCTCAGGCATGGAAAACATTTTATATGACTCGTACTGACCAAGAGAATCTGGTGTGCCAACTATTTCTTGATAAGACGAGGTCAGAATAAAGTCAGCAGCATTCATGCTGATCAGATCGGCAGTATATTGTGCCGAAAAGTGATAGTGTTCTTCTAAATCTTGCCAATAAAGGTTACTAAATAAATGTTTAGGTTTTTCTAAAGAGTGAGCAATATTACATTGAGTAACTTTCAAGCTACGTGCCAGTAAAAAAGCAACTAAATTACCATCACTGTAGTTACCAATAATTAAATCTGGATTTCCTCTTAGTTGAGCTAAAAGTTGTTTTTCTGCATCAATAGCAAATGTTTCTAGATATGGCCAAATCTCATATTTAGAAATCCAGTTTTGCGTGACTTGCGGATTGAATTCCCGAAAAGGAACACGTAATATCCAAGCGTTTTCGGTTCCCTCTATTTTTTCTAAGCGCAAGTTACACTGAGTTCCTTCACAGTTGGGAATAAGGCGAGTGAGAATAACTACTTGAGGTTGAATACCTAGTGAGTCGAGTCCTGCTAGTTTAATTTCTTCTCGTAGTTTATTTTCTAAACTCTGAGCTTGTTCTAGCACATAAACGACTTGACCGAGGGTTTCGGGTCTACCCACAGCATCTTCTTGAGTGATCCAACCGTGGATGGAAACGAGGACGACGCGAAAAACTGCGGGAACCCGATCAACAAAAGCTTCGAGGATAGCTGGTTCTGGAGTTTCAATCAGTCGGTCAAATAGTTCTAGAGTTTCACGTACTCGCGATGCGGTGTTACCCCAACCTGGTTCTAAGCCAAGGGTTTGTAGTTGTTCGCTAAACTTTTCGTAGGGTTCTTCAGGTGGTCGTTCGCTGATGATTTTGATGGCTTGTTTAATTTGTTTGTATAGTTGTAAACCTGTTTTGATGCGATCGCCAATCAGTAATTGTTTATGATCGTATTCAAGACGGTGTAAAGCATCAAATAATACATCTAACCAATAATTGCGATCGCTCAACACCTGACTACATAGATAACGGTTGAGGAATGCTAGACCTTGACCAATATTTCTGGGATCATCAATGGATGGAATACCTCTATCAAAGGGGTGAAAGTTGATTTCGAGAATTTGAGACTGGTAGCGATTAACAAAGCGATCGCGCACATCAAGCAATGCTTGTGGTGTTTGTAGTTCAAACTTACTCGTATCTGCTGATAACAATCGCCAAACTTCTTGACTACCTATTCTGGGTCGCAACAGCAACCAAATATCATCTCCTTCCAAGATGATTTCATGAGTATAATGAATCAGCGTTCCTAAAGAAGAAGAATGAAAAAAGTAGGCAGGCTTTTGGAATTGGTGACAGTACTCAGCAAAAGCCTGCAAAATCTCATTTCTCAGAAAGTAACGTTTATCCGAGGAGCTTAACTTAGAAATTAGTTGACGTAGGATCGTTTTTTCGTCACTGCTTAGAACAGTTTGAATTAGTTCATACATGGCAAATTCCTACATTTGAGCTTGCCTACGACCTCATTATTTCTTCTCGACAAATTTCAAGGGGCAGGTTTCAAAAGCTGCATCTACTTTCTAAGATTAGCGCATTCTCTAATAATAATAAATTTATTACAAACAGTTACTAATTGATTAAATAAGTATTTAGGAATACGGTTTTCTATTTATGTTGTACTAAAATAGAACTAAAAATCATCTATTAAGATCAGGCAATATCTAATACGACTGCATTGTGAATACATGTAGAGTTTGGATAAACACAATGAATAAAATTATTTTTGCTGTTTTGGTGATTGCTGCAACGGTGACTGGCTTATCTAGCAAGGTTCAAGCTCAATCAAGCATTTCGAGCCAACAACAATATACTTTATCTGGTGATTCACTCAGTGGAATTAATGATAGAACAGCTGAGAATGACTTTGCAATATTTTTTGATCCAACACAAAATTTAGCTGGCACAACTGATAATAATACTGGCAAAAATAGACTAGTTCCCGATCAGAGTCTTCGACAACAAATCAATAATCCTGTGCAACTACGGAGAATTCTTAAACCACAGTCACAGACAAGCACTCCAGAACTGACTTTACAACCTGCCCAGTCTAATATTAACGGTAACGATGGATTAGAGTTACAGGTAGGCGTCTCTGATAGATAAATTGTTGCAAAAGCACAATTAATCGTGATTGCTGATTTTTGAAGACTAACTTTTTTATCTAGAAAACTTAAGTGAATACCAATAAAAAACAGAGGTGATAAAAATGATGGCAATTATTGGCTTTTCTATATTGTGCTTTCTTTGGATTATTGGCTTTACGCTTTTGGCAGAGTTTTTCTTTTACGAAGAAGAACAAATGTTCTAGTACTATTCAGTGTTAGTGTTCGCTATAACTAGTGTCACAAGAGGTATTTGTAACACGTATGTACTGATTTAGTATCTGTTTATCCCTATAACCGTGCTACCTGTGTCGCGCAGTGAGGAGAGAAAGCTTCACTAATAGTGGAAGCAGCAGTAGCAAAAAGAGATTTTCCCTCCCCCTTCTTTTTGTTCTGCATCTCTCCTCATATCTTAATTGCTTCAGTCTCTGACACTGAATTACACTAAATTTGCTAACTTACATATTTTTTTTAACTTATTAATATTAACTTTCAAATTTGATAAATGCGGAATCGTAGAATTGTGTGCGATTTTCTCACCTATTATGTAAAAGTAGTTAGCCTGAGAATAATTTGCTAAAGCATAGAAATGTCCATCTAAATAACCAAAAGGAAAAATTTCAATAACTGTTATACCTTCTCTAATAAATAGCAGATTTGTTAAAGCAGAACCACAGACCGAAATTATAACGTCCGCACTGTAAAAAATTTCCGCCTCTTCCTTTGTTGTTCTACCATCCATGGTCAATGCTTCAAAGCCTATACTTTCTAGGTATTCTATAACTTCATGATCATTGATTACTTCCCGATGATCTACCTGACCACGTTTTACATATAAACGTTTTGGATATTTATTATTTGAATAATTTTTTTTAGGTAAAAAGATATTTCTTGCTAACCAATAGGCTAAACTAGTTGGATATTGATGACCACCGTTTTGTACTTTTCTGTTAATTACACAAGTTATTGCTCTATCAGCCTTACAGGGAAAATCAACTATTTTTTCTTTATTTATACCAAGTGCTGCTAGGGTTTCTATTTTGAAATTTGTGATTTCACCCACATAGTAATAATCAATTTCTTGTTTATCAATAAACCTCCAATACACCTCAAGCATAGGTAGAGTGTATATAAACCAGTGTCCATAATTTTTAGGAGTTGCATTTGATAAATATGCGACCGTTCCCTGTAGCTTAGTAAAATTTGCAGACAATTCACATCCATATATCGGGAGTTCATAAAAATGGATATCTTTCTCATATATTACATTTAGATTCTCATCAAATATGTGATTGTTACAAAAACAAAATCCGTTTTTACTAGTGTCTATTACTACTGCTTCAATTTCATCTTGAAAAGGAGTAATAACTCTTAAAAAATCACCTTCTATAAATTTAGCCTCTTGAATAGAAATCTTTTCTTGATTAACTAACTTATAAATTTTTATCTCTTTGTCATTACCAAAATATCTATCAACATTGTCAATGCAGAGTTGTATAACTCCTCTTGCGAAAGGTTGTGATAAAAGATTGACTTTCAATTGATATTTAAGCTGAGAGCGTAAGGTGGAAACCGTATCTATAATATAGTTCCTCTGAAAATTATTACGATTTTTCATTAATATTTGTGTTTTATAGTTATGTTAAGCAAGCCTCTTAATAAAATTACAGAATGCTTTCTTTCAGATCATACTCAGTGAGCGAGCATGAATAATCTTATATTATCTTAGAGGATGTTTTAAAAGCCCCGAGATGTTGTAAAAGTCCCGAAAGGTATAATTTTACTGTTCTGACTTCGGTCAACTTCAACGAAAATCAAGGTTTCAACCATGTACTGAGATGCTTTGCTGTGTTCACTATGAGAGCAAAAGACCCATGAAAGAATGGTTGACTTGACAATATAGACATGATTTGCATCTAAGGCGATCGCATGATAAGAGAACGCTCGTTTAACGTCAGAATGCTATCTTGAGATGTTTTTGGTTGAGAACAGGACAAAATGTAGTTCTATAATTCCGTAAAAATTAACTTATACGGATGCGTGAAGTTTTCAGTACGCACCTGTTTTTTGCATAACAACCTTTACAGTTTGTAGTAAAATCTTTAAATCAAGCCAAAGTGACCAATTTTCAATGTAAGTTAAGTCTAATTTTACGGCATCTTCAAATTTCTCTATATCGGAACGCCCAGAAACCTGCCATAACCCAGTTATACCAGGAAGAACTTCTTGTCGGATAAAGTGTTTTGTTTGGAACTTTTCTACATCTCTAATGGGTAGAGGACGAGGTCCAACAAGACTCATTTCTCCGAGAAAAACATTAAACAGCTGTGGTAACTCATCTAAACTATAACGGCGCAAGAATTTACCAACCTGAGTAATGCGTGGGTCATCTTTCATTTTGAAGAGAACGCCATCTTTTATTTCATTCTTTGCTTCTAAATTTGCTTGTAGCTTCTCTGCATTAGTAACCATAGTGCGAAATTTCCAAATTTTAAATTTCCGACTATGTAAACCAATGCGTTCTTGTCTAAAGAAGACTGGACCAGGAGAATCCAACTTAATTAATATTGCAATTGATAAATAAACCGGAAAGAGCAGTACTAGTAAAATTACAGAACAACAAAGGTCGAAACACCGCTTTATCCAAAAATCACTACCTGCAATAATTGGTGCTGGAATTGTCATACAAGGAACTTCACCAATCATCAAAAAAGTAGATTTAGCAGGACGAATTTCGCTGTCTGTTGGTAGGATTCGCAAAGTAATACCAGCTGTATGGAAATTCCAGCAAACGTATAGACGATTTTTAATTGCACTCCAAGAAACAAATGCTTCTACTATTCCCTGCTGACGAAGATATTCAAAAGTTGATTCTCGATTACATAAATCCAAGCATCTAGAGTCAGCAATACCTTGGATTATATAGCAATTTTCTTTTTCTATAATTCTGGTATGATTTTCTTTGTCTTCTATTTCTGTAATTAAAAAGATGGGATGACGAATTGCTCCTTTTCTACGTAATAATTTAGTACCCACGTCAAATAAATAGCGACCAATACAAATAAATAGCAGAGATGATAACCAAAAAATCAAAAAAGTTGAGCGGGAAACGTAGTGATTTGGTTCGTAAAGAAAAGCAATGAATAAAAGTAATACCTGTGATAGAGATACGGCTTTAATGATTCCAGGATAGTTGCGACGTTGAATACCGGCTTTGTATAGACCTTTTGTGGAAATTATGCCTATTTCTAAAGCCAGAGTTAATATTATAAAAGGAGCTTTTTGTGTCCAAGGAGAATCTAATGGAGTTCCATACAGTATGGCTAAACTCCATGCTAAGATTAGAGCCAACGCATCTAGAGATACAAGTGTTAATACTCGGAAAAACCTAAGAGCTAATCCTCTTTGTATTCTCGTACCCTTTGCACAACGTAAATCTGGTTTAAAGCTAACTATTGGTAGATATTTTGTAGTCATAACTGCTATTTCTCCTCACTATAACTTGTCTTAATATCTATATTTGCAAAGCTGTCTAATCTGGCTTTGCACAGCGCTCAAACAAATATTTTTGCCTTCAGAGCAAGGTTAAGATACTAATTTGAAATCAATATATTTGCCAGATTATTAAGAACTGCTAGAGTGTCTATCAATAAATGATGATTGACAATATAGACACAATTTGCGTCCAAGGCGATCGCAGTTTCACTCAACCAGATTACGGCTTTTGTAGTCTGTCTGCTTCTCTAAAAAATTAAATATTCATAAATAGTGAATTTTGTCAAGGGCAAATGCTTGACCGACGCATTAGGTAAGTCTTTTATATATATTTTACTAAAATTTATAAATATTTTAATAATTTTCAGCTTGCTTTTTAAGTGTAAAAATACTTTTTTGTGTTTTTTAATTGTTTAAAAGATTTAATCATTTTTATCCCTCATTTAACGTTTTGGTGCATTGTCAAATGCTCTTGCTATTGCATTCCACGCCAACTTGCGTTGCAAATTTGAATCCAGTGGCAAAGGACGTACTGGTAATTTATCTGGTCGAGGAGCAAAATTTGTAAGCCAGGTATAGCGATCGCTTAATCCCCAAGTTATAACTGCTATGACAGCTTTTTCATCTAGTACCACTGAAAGATAGTCTTCATATGCAGCAGCAATCATGCGATCGCGAATCTTTAAGTCTTTTGGCAAATTTTCATCTGTGACATCTAGTTCAGTAACCAGAATTTTTAAACCGAGGCTAGCAACATCGGCTAAAAAGTTCCGTAGTTTTTTCGGATTAAAACGAGTTTCGTGACCCCATAGATGTGATTGAATACCAAAAGCATGAATTGGCGTTCCTCTGGACTTCAAGCGCTCTAGCAGTTTCAGAATAGCACTTCTTCTTGCCTCATGTTCGGGAATGTCATATTCTAGTCCAGTATCGTTGTAGACGAGCAAGGCTTTTGGATCTTTTTCAGCAGCAATCCTAAAAGCAAGCTCTATGTAATCTGGACCAAGAAACTTTAACCAAGGAGAGTTTCGCAAGCCGTCAGAGCATTTATCATCTGGTTTGGTTGCTTCATTGACTACATCCCAAGAATGAATTCGTCCAGCATAACGTTTAACAATCGTTGACACATGGTTAATTAAGATATTCTCAATTTCTTTAGAGTTAGTTCTAGGATCTTTGAACTTATTAATTAACCAATTAGGTATTACGTCATGCCAAACTAAAGGATGCCCGCGAAAAAGCATCCCATGATCAGAGGCAAATTTGGCAAAAGAGTCATTTTCAGTAAAATTGAAAGTACTGGCACTAGGCTGAGTCAAACCCCAATAAAACCCTCCTACTATAAGCCCGCACTCCTGAATCAAAGCAGACCGCAGTTTTGGAGTTTGCAACAATTTATTGTAACCACCTTCCGAAAATGCTCCATAGATTAACCCTTTAGCTGCGGCGCGATCGCGTAAGGAAGCTTTACCTCTGACAGAGAAATTTCTGCTGGGATTAGATCGAGCTTGAAGTTGATTGTTGTTTCTAAATCTGTTATCCGCAAAGTAGACAGTGGTTGCCAAAGCTCCCAGACCTAGTATAAAGTTTCGCCGTCTAAAGAGTTTCCGTTTTTTGATCATAGTAAAGATAAACTCACAGATACAGAATGTGGATATTTAAAAACACATTAAATATGTAACGTAACATCTCTAAATGTTTAGGAAGTTTATTGATATTCAAATTCTATTTAGAAATGTTCTATCTAGGGTCATCAAATCATCCATATGATTCTATCTTTTCACTACCATCTGGTCTTGCTGGGATAAACTTTCTCAAGCCTACATACTGTAGAAATACATTCCACACATATAGAGGATTGAGCAAAACATAGCGCCGCCATAAACGTTTAGGTTCTTGAACCAAGCGATAGAACCACTCTAAACCTAAATCTTGTAGAACTTGCGGCGCTTGCGGTAAGGTACCTGCATGAAAATCAAAAGCCGCACCAACTGCTAGAATTGGAATATTTAAAAGATTGCGGTATTCAAAAGCCCAGACTTCTTGTCTCGGACAACCTAAACCCAGAAAAACAGCGTTTGCATCAGAAGCTTTAATGCGATCTGCTAGTTCTATACGCTCTCCTTCACTTAGTCTGCGGAATTTGGAAGGTTCCATACCAGCGATAATTAGATCAGGAAAAGATTGCTTCAGATTTTGTGCAAATCTGCTCAATGTTTCTGTCTTACTTCCGTATAGATAAATTGATAATCCATGTTCGGCAAACGCTTGAGCAACGCGCAATGTGAGATTGGGACCATAGACGCGGTCAGGCAATTTCTTTTGATATAACCACCACAAAGCCCAGCGCACAGGTTGACCATCTGGCACAATCAGATCCATTCCATTCAAACGTCTCGCATGTACTGGATCTAAAAAACCAGTCATTACTCCATGAACTGCTAAAGCACTCACAGAACAAGAGTGTTTTTTTTCGGCTGCTGACACAATTTTTGCAACCGCAAATTCATAGTCTACAGCGTGTACATTCACACCTAAAATGGGGTATTTGCCCTCATCAATCATTACTTATATCCACCTTTCGACGTTATATTCGTAAATTTCACGCAGAATTTGCGTCACATCATATTTAATAGACCAATCTGGGTAATGTGCTTTAAATTTTGATAGATCACTGATATACCAAATATGGTCTCCGATCCGATTATTGTCGGAGTATGAATAGTTCATCTCCTTAAGCGTAATTTCTTGGCAAATATCGATAGCTTCTAGCATTGAACAATTGCTTTCACGACCACCTCCAATGTTGTAGACTGCACCCACACTAGGGTTTTTATAAAATTCATAGAATGCAGAAATCAAATCAGATGAATGAATATTGTCACGTACCTGTTTACCTTTGTAACCAAATATGGTATATGGCTTGCTAGTAATCGCACATTTCATCAGATAAGCCAAAAATCCGTGCAGTTGGGTTCCTGAATGATTGGGTCCAGTTAGACATCCCCCTCGAAAAGACACGGTTTTCATATCAAAGTAGCGACCATATTCCTGGACAAGAACATCTGCTGCAACTTTGGAAGCTCCAAACAAGGAATGCTTACTTTGATCGATGCTCATATCTTCGGAAATGCCCGGATAGTATTTATGAGATGCTTCAATTTCCCATCGCTTTTCTTGCTCCACTAAGGGTAAGTAATTCGGTAAATCTCCATAGACTTTATTGGTAGACGTAAAAATAAATACAGCTTCTGGACAATACTCACGAGTTGCCTGCAACATGTTGAGTGTACCATTAGCATTCACGGAAAAATCCGAGAATGGATCACTAGCTGCCCAGTCGTGGGAAGGTTGGGCAGCCGTATGAATAATTAATGATATGTTTTTGCCAAAATGTTTAAAAATATCTGCTATTTTAGGGCAGTCTCGTATATCCACGTTGTAGTGTTCATATTCCTTGAATTCTGATTCTAAACGCTTGCGATTCCACTCCGTTGAAGCATCTTCTCCAAAGAAGTATTTACGCATGTCATTGTCAATACCGACAATATGTAGTCCAAGATTGGCAAAGTATCTGACTGCTTCTGAACCAATTAAACCAGCCGAACCTGTAATGATTGCTACGCTCATTTTTACCTTAATATTAGGTTTATCCTATGAAAAATTTTAATTATCAAGTAAGTTATGTTTACTTGTTACAGCTATTTTTGTAGAACAAAAGAAGCTGTCTGTGCAAAGAAATTGGCTGCTGCTACAGGAGTATGCTGAGATATTAATTGTTGCGAATTTTGTCCCATTGAAGAAATAAGATTTGGATTATCTATAAAGTGCTTCATTACTTCAGCAAGAGTCTCTGGATTATGGGGGTCAAAAATATAACCGTTTTTCCCGTCAATAACCATCTCAGATGCTCCTGCCCATTTCGAACAAAGGATAGGCTTACTAAAAGCCATTGCTTCTAACACAACCATTCCCCAAGTGTCTTCTAAGGTCGGAAAAATAAAAATGTCGGCATTCTGAAAATATACTCCTAGACTGCTATAGTCAACCCAACCTACCCAGTTCACGCAATCTTGTATATTCTCACGGGTACAAAAACTCTCAAGCTCTTGCTTTTGCGGTCCTCTACCTACAACTAGCAAAGTGTAGTTACAATAATTTTGTTTCTTGAGAATAGCACATGCTTGAAGCAGACTATAGAGTCCTTTTCGTTGCTCTATCCGCCCTACGTATAAAAAAACTGGATGTTGTTGCTGTCGAACAATGTTTTTAGCATCAAAACTTTTAGGTATTTGCAATAAAGTTTTTACATCCGGTACCATGTACGGTCTTCTTCGGACTTTATCTTTCTGGACTCCTAAAAATTGGATCAGATATTCCTCTCCACCATGACTATTTGTAATTAATGCATCTGCAAACCAAGCCATCATGCTTCTGAGGAATGAACGGACTTTTGAATGTCGAAAGTCTACGTTTGGTGAACTACCCTCCCAAGCAAGAACAAGTCGCCATTTACCGAAAGGTTTGAAAAGCAATGCTAATACCGTCCAAGCAGAGAACCCGCTCGTAAAAACTACATGAGGTTTAAATTGGAATAAATAACGGATAATATCTGGAGATAGGTACATAAAACCACCGCTATAGTCGGTTTTTTCCTTATTCGCTGTTAGTCGCATCGTTTTTCCGACTACCTTAACGGTATAATTATTCCCAGCCTGTAAATCAAAACCAGGCCAAGGACGACCCGTGTAGAGAATAGTTTGATCAGATAAGTTTGTCAATTCCTCCAAAACTGGTTGCCAGTAAGCACCTAGCTCTACAGTTGGAAGAAGCAAAGCTATACGAGGTTTATCTATTTTCTTCATTATTTGTTGCTTTTTTGATGCTAAAACTGGAACTTTGCTTGCTAAGTTTTCATTTGACTCTAGAATTCAAGCTACTAGTTTCTGAGATAACACTGACTTTAAAACCAATCTTGCATAAGGAAGTAGCCAGTAGAAGATCCAGAATGAACCTGCATGTCTACGGGCAAATACTTTCCATTCTCTAATTGGTAGTCCTCTAGGCTGGTTAATTTTTTCCCATCGCTGACGCAAAGTTAAATTTGGTTCATCCCAAGCTTGATGTCTTAAGGGATTATATTCACAGGTCCCTACGTATCTTGGTGCTAGCCAAACTGAACCACCCTGTTTGTGAACTCGTAGCCCGTAATCAAAATCTCCGGTGCTATGACGAAAGGCTGGGTCAAGATTTCCTACTGCTTGAACGACCTCTCTGGATAAGAGGACACAGTTACCATTAATAGTTGAACAGGGTTTTACTTGATTATTATCTGGTTTGATTAAATTAAACTTCAGAGGATGCCACCAACTACTGGCAATCATACCTCCATAGGAGAGTAAACCAGTTTTTGCATCTTGAGTTGACCCTACCACAACTGTTTTCACATAACCTTGCTTAGTTAAAGTATGGGAAGATGTCAACAAATTATTTATAGCTTCTGGATAAAGAATAGTGTCATCATTGAGCCAGAGATAGTAGTCATAATCGTACTTGATAGCCTCAGCAAAAGCTAATCTCATCCCTCCATTCCAAAACAGTTCTCCACTTCCCAAGAGAACATTTACCGCAGGGTAATTACTACGTACTACTTCTCCTGTACCATCAGTACTGCCATCATCTACTAAGTAAACTTGTATCTCAAGATTTGATGACAATTCTTGCTTGTACAAAGCCTCTAAACAACCTAAAGTCTTCGCTAAACGATTGTGACAAGTCATAATTACAGCGAGACGCAAGGTTTTACTCACGGCTTTTTGGCTATGATTGGTGACTGTATTTTGAACCTGCATAAAATTTATGAAACTTACAACAACTCAGAGCAACTGTAACTTCTATGAAATAGATTTCTCTATTTTTATCGATTGAAAATGAAAAAGATAACTCCTCCTACACCCTCACACCATTCTTCAAGCTATGTAGTTAAGCGATGGGGAGGCGAAAATTTTCTTTTAAATTCAATTGCAGATGAAAATGCTATGGACACATATACAACCCAAAATGTATTTACTAATAAAATACAACTGTCACTAAAATTCAGAAGACAAAAAAGTGCAATAAATTGCATCATCCAAGCATATTCTATGGATCTAGTGTAAATAAATAATATTATTACTCTTTTTAGAGTAATAAATAAATTAACGGAAAATATTAGTAAACCAATGAAACCAAGTTGAAGAAAAATATCTATATAACCATTGTGAGCATGGAATGAGGTAGCGCTACGGGAGAATGCCTCATCTGTGGCTGCCCAGCTATTTTTTATGACATAATCAGCAACTGATGAACCCCAAAAACCTGCATAACCATAGCCCAGCCATGGTTGCTCTAATCCTCTTTCAATAGAAAGATTCCAAATAGGAATGCGACCGTTAAATTCAAGATTTTTCCCTAATAAATCAACTACTATAAACTTTAAATTAGCAGTTACGAGAAATACAGTGACAATAGCTAATAATGAAAAAAACAAAAACATTAATAGCCTAATCCTACGTTGCTTATTTATTTTGTATAAAAAAACAATAAGTAACGAAAATATTATCATTAGCCATGCAGTTTTACTGTTAGAATTTAATGCAAGTAGCAACACTACTAGAAAGCCAATAATAACGGAGAGATTATTACTTCTTTTATCTAAATATCCTACTACAAATATTAATGCAAAAAGTCCCAATTGACGACCAAATATCTGCTTGTGTGAGTAGATACCTACCCAAGATAATTGACCCTCAACTAAAGCAGTACCAAACGTTGGAAATAAAAAAATACTACCTAAAGATAGAATTATTGATATACCAGCTGTCCAAGACAGCAAGCTCATCTGTTCTCTAGGACTGTATTGCATAGCAAGGTACACTCCTAAGAGACTTGATCGGAACAAAAATCTCAATTGAGAAGCAGTAATTTCTGGATTGTTAGACCAAAAAAGTGAGGCGATCGCTAAACTGAACAATAAAAGTAAAGATATATCTCGTGTCACAACATAAAGAAATCTTTTTCCCCGTCCAAAAATGACAAAAAATAAAAATAAATAGATTATTATGCTGACGAGATTTAATATTAGGGATGGGAAAGGGAAATACTCAGTCAGCAAAAGTAAAGCAATTGTAGTGATAATCTCTAGCTTTTTTCTCAAAGCTATAAGCGATATTTTTGTCATTTGTTATAGTCAGGAGCTTATGATTTTAAATAGCATAATATTTTAAGAATGTTTATGAAAATATCAACATAACTCTTGAAAAAGAGAACTGTAGTGACTTGCTTGAATTTCTAAGGTAAATTCTTGTACTGCCTTTTCACGAGCATAATATGAAAGTTTATGATGCCTTTCCTGATTTTCTAGTACCCAGTTTATACCTTGAGCCAAGTCTTCTATTCTATAAGCTTGAGCTAAGTAACCATTTTTCTGATGGTCAATCATATCTGGCATACCACCAATGTTAAATGCGACACAAGGTGTTCCACAAGCGATCGCTTCCATGACTGTGTTAGCCAAATTTTCTTCAATTGAAGGTAAAACAAATACATCTGCTGCTGAATATACTACACTTAATGACAAATCATCATTAAGTGTACCGACGTAGTGAGCCTGAAAACCAAAATCAGGCGGATCTTCAGGTTGAGATGCTCCAAAAATGACTACTTCTAACCTGTCTTTCCAACCAGATTTGCTTAACTCTTGCAAAGCAGGTTGTAACAGATGAAATCCTTTTCTGTTGTCACTGGTTGCTCGTAGTGAACCGAACAAAACAAGTTGCTTATCTTCTGGTAAGTTTAGTAGTTTTCTGGCGACGCGACGCTCAATAGGCCGATATGTTTGAATATCCACTCCATTAGGAATGACTTCAATGCGTAAATCTTGAAAAAGGGAACTAGCTCTGGCACATTTAGCTAACCAAGAGCTAGGTGTAACTATTGTGAGGTTAAGTTTTTTCCAAGCACTAATTTTGCGTTTCCATACCCAACGAGACAAATCCCAGTCCTTTTTGCTACCAAGCTGAGGACAAGTTCCACAAGATTGAGTGTAGCGATCGCAATCTCCACTGTAGTGACATCCTCCAGTAAATGCCCACATATCATGAAGTGTCCAAAGTAAAGGTCGTTTCACCTTGGCAAGTGTTTCTATATGCACAAATGCTCCACTAATCCAGTGTAAATTAATAATATCTGGATTAATAGCAGCAATTTTGGGAATTACTCTATCTGGTAACCATTGAAGAGAAAATATATTTTCACTTCGTTGACGATAAAACTTTAATGGCAAAGCATCAAATGTCAATTTTGAACGTGCTATGCCTTGAAACATCCTAATTCTTGGTGCTAATACTGTTTTATCATCACTATTTTTTTCTTGTACTAGCATTTGTGAGTTGATACCAATATTTTGTAACCCCTTGTGCAAACGATATGAAGCACGAGCTGCACCACCTAACATATCTTGAGTACTAAGGAGCAAAATCTTCATGTGAGCAAATTCTTCTTTAGAAAATTTAATTAATGTTAAAGTATCAACTTTTATTAAGTATCTTTTTGATACTGAGTTTAAGAGATTGCAGTGGATCTTCTCTAAATAAAGTCTTTTGTGTAAAAGTATCTGCTTGCACGTCTTTAAAAGTAAAAGGTGGGTGTTTTAAAGGAAATTTAATTTCCTCTGTAGCCATATTGTTGTAGGGATTTTCTTGATTTCCAATGAAATGAGTAGAATCCGAACCGAAGCCTATATTAGAAATTAAGTTTCCATTTGAGATAATACCTAAGCTACTCTGTACCCAACAAGCAAACGTCCATTGATAATCCCAAGTAATGCTAAGAGGATTGTTGTAAACAGACTCAAATATCTTGCTCCAATATTCAACATACCTAGAATCCATAAGGATATTATTGAGAAAACCTCCAGCTTTAATTTCGGGCCAAAGCTTCATGTATAAATCATAATATTGCCAAGCACGTCTCCAGCTTGCCCAACCCCAGCAGTGGTTGTAGATAGAAAAGTAATAACTGTAATTAGTCCGTTTGCGTCCAAATTGAACATTTTGTCCAGAAATTGAAGATATACGGGTATCGTACCTATATTTCTCTAGTAATTCTTCACAAAAACGAAAAAATGTCGGATGAGGTACACAATCATCTTCTAAAATAATCGCTTCTTCAACATTATTGAAGACCCAATCCAGACCACTAGAAACGCGTTTTGCACACCCTAAATTAACATCTGAGTAGTTGGTAAGAACATCACAATCCCAGTCAACGCGATTAATAATTGCACGAGTAGCTTCACACTTTTCTGGCTCATCAGCGCGATCGTGTCGGGGACCATCTGCGATGACAAAAAGTTTTGCTGGTTTGGCTTGACGAATTGCTTCAAAAACAAGCTCTGTTGTGTGGGGTCGCTTGAAGATAATAAAAGCTACTGGGGTTTGCAAGCTAAATTCAAACATGAAAAGTTACGTAATAATTTTTAGGTGTAAATGACTATAAGCTATATATAATTCATGTAGTTATTTACTTACGTTTTTCATAAATTATGATTCTTGGTTAGCCATAGTTTTGCCGTATTTAAATAATCTATTTAATAAACCTGGTAATAAAATTGCTTTAGTTTGCATAACGAAAATCTTTCTAGTTCGTGGCAAAAATATATAAGATAAATATGAAGCAACACATTGAGCAATTAGTGAAGAAATTGCTGCTCCTGTACCTCCATAATTCTTAATTAAAAAGTAATTCAAAATGACATTTATGATTGCACCATTGGCAGTTGCTATAAATGTAAACTGCATTAAATTCTCTGCTGTTGTCCATAGACCACATACCAAGCCTAATGAGACGAATAATCCAGTCCAAATATGGATTATAAGTATGGTACCTGCTTCTGCATATTCTTTGCCATACATCAAATTGATAATTTGATATGATGATAAGGAAATGGTTATACCAACTGCAAAAGACACGATTGTGAGTAAATCTAAAACTTTCTGTATCTGTTCATAGTACAGGTGTTGACTTACTTGTTTGGCTTTCAAAATGGATGGAAAAACTGAACTTGTTATGGAAGTTGGTATGAAATACCAAATTTCTGATATCTTGATTGCTGCCGAGTATATTCCCACTGATTTGTCACCAATCATCTGGCCTAGCATTAACTGATCAGTTCGCATATAAATCATGATGACAAAACTTGTAAGAATGAGTGTCCAACTATCTTTAAGTAACTCTATTGCACACTTCCAGCTAAAACTCCATGCTTGTATAAAATAACCTTTAATCTTGTACGCCACTACAATTCCCAAAGCACTCAGAGCAGTTTCAGCAGAATAAGCCCAAGCAAAAAGAATTAATGGAGCTTGTATTTGGATTAATACAACCCGCATACAACTAGCTAAGACCAAACCTATATTTTTAAACCAAACTGTATATTTGGACTGAACTTGGGATTGGAACCAATAATCAATTACGTAATAAGATTCAAAAAACATTCCCACAGTCAAGATTCCAACCAACTGGTGGGTAAGAATCTCACCGGGACGGATAATGATAATTGCTGCAACTGAGAGAACTATGATCACAACTTGGGCTAAGACCTTCATCAAGAAGGCTGTACCTAAGATTTCATCTTTATTGTTGGGTTGACGGACAATGTTACGAACAACAATGCTATCAAGTCCCAGATTCGCAACTGTGTTGAATATGGCAGTAAAAGCGATCGCATAATTGAAAATACCAAAATTTTCTGGTCCAAGGTAGCGAGCTACCCAAACTCCTACTAATAGTCCTGTACCCATTCGCAAAACTCTATCAGCTAACAGCCAACCTGTATTACTAATAATCTTTTGTAGGTTAGGACTGAGTTTATGAGTAATTCTTTTTATTTTTTTGAGCATTATTATGCTTTTCTAATACCGTAAGCAACTACCTCAAAAGCGATCGCACTTCTCATCAAATTTTTGCTCAACGATTTTTCACCAAAATAGATTTTTTAGACACACTAGTTGACTCCACTGAATTTTTGCCATAGTAGAAATAGCTGTCACGTTCGCGTTTTACACTGACAGCGTTAATTACCATACCTAGTACTTTTTGACCCGATTGAGTTAAAAACTCTTTAGCTGCACTAGCACTTGCAAAGTCAACCACTTCTGGACGCACAACTAACAAAATACCGTCAGCTAATTTACCCAGAACTGCTGCATCTGCTGTTCCCGCTAAAGGTGGAGCATCAAAAATTACACAATCATAATCTTTGGTAAAGTTAGCAACTAAGGTTGCCATACGATCAGAATCTAGTAGAGCTACTGGATTAGGAGGTATGACCCCAGAGGTGAGAACGTGTAAATTAGGCATTACTTCGTGGACTACACTCTCTAGGGGAACTTGATCAACAATGATATTACTTAAGCCCTTCTTATTGCTTAGTTGCCAAATATGATGCTGGATGGGATGACGCATATCAGCATCTACTAACAGCACTCGACGCTCAACTTCAGCCATTGCTACAGCTAAGTTTGCAGAAACCTCTGATTTTCCTTCTTTAGGTATGGAACTAGTAACTGTAATTGCTTTTAGCTGCTTATCTGAAAGAAATTTCAAGTTTGCTTGCAGCATTTGGTATGCATCACCAACAGGGAAATGGGGGATATCTCTACCAACTACTCTGGGAACTGGTCTATCTAATCCTTCTACCGAATAGCTGCTTTTATCACTTCTACTGACACTAGGAATGACTCCTAGCAATGTATACTGGAAAAGTTCTCTAGCTTCTCTAACAGTCTTAATAGATCGGTCTATTAAATCAGAAGTCAGAGCAGCAATTATTCCCAGCAGTATACCTAAAACTCCTCCACCCAAAACAATTAGAGCTTTTCTCGTACCACTTGGCTCATCTGGTACTAATGCAGGGGAAATGATTCGAGCATTACCAATATTTTGGTTTTCGGCTACGTTAATTTCTTGTAATCTCGTCAAAAGTGTTTCGTAAGTTGTTTGCGCGGCTTTTAGCTTTCGCTCTAGTTCCCGTTGGGTTTGTTCTAATCGAGGCATAATATTGGCTCGCTGTTTATACAGCGACCATGTATTTCTTAGATCAGCAAGTCTTTTCTCCAAACCTGCACGTTCTTTATCTGTGTTTGCTAAATCTTCAATTAGCTTTTGTCGTACCTCTCCCATCTGTAAATTTGCTGTGGAAATTTGTGGGTTATTACCACCTACTTGCTCGACTCGCTGTTGTAGTAAGTTCTTGAGAGCAGAAACTTTTTCTTCTAAATTAGAGACTGTGGGATGTCCAGGTAGATAACGGGTTCGCGCTACCGTCAACTCGGTTTGTGCTTCTTGGAGTTCTTTTAGTACTTGCTGAGTTCCAGCTACTTGACTTAAATCAACTGCTGATACAGCTTCTTGTGAGTTCACCCTAGCCTGATTTTGTAATTTTTCCAGACGAGCATTAGCATCAACAAGTTGAGCTTGCGCTTGGGCAATTTCATCTTCTAATTTTGAAATGGTGTTAACGGCTGCTGTTGCTTCTTCTTGCAGAACGATTACCTTATTTTTCTCTTTGAATCTACGTAAGGCTAACTCTGCTTTTTGGACAGCTTCCTCAGTTTTAGGTAATTGCTGCAATATAAATCTGCCTGCTGAGGTTGCTTCTTCTCTATTGGCTTGTATGTTTTGCTTAATATAAGTATCAACTACCTTGTTGATTACTTTTGCAGCTAATTGAGGATTTTCATTTGTATAAGATATTTCTAGGACATCTGTGCCTTTGACACCCTCTACCTTCAAATTTTCCAAAAGTTCCTCAACTGTTAGAGGTTCACCTTCATCATTTTTGAGGCTAAGGGATGTGATGGTTTCCTGAATTACAGGAACAGATATAACAATTTTCGCCTGCGTGTCTACAGGACTGTTCTCACGCACTAAGGATTCTAGTCTTCCTATGTCTTCTCCCAATCCTGTTAGTGAAGATGCTCGATTTGTCTTAATTAACAGACTCGCTTGTGCTGTATATGTAGGTTTTAATGAAAATGCGTACAACAATGCAAGGGTGACAACTGCTCCAAATACTCCTACTGCGGTCATCCAACGTCGTTGTAGAACAAGCAAGTATTTTTGAACATCTATCTCTTCAAGTTGATATTCAGATTCTTTCATGGCAGATATTGGCCTTATTAATCATAAATTACAATTAAAAATCTGCTAGTCAATACCAATTATCTATAAAAAAGCTGCATATATTATTAAAATTCAATTCTGTACAGGTTCAAAATAATTGGTACTAACTAATGAATCCGAAATCCTTGCTGCTTTTACAACCAACCATTCTTGCATGTCTGCGAGTGAATTCTCCTACAGAAGGATTTCCTTCAGGGTAAATTACTCCCATTGCTTGCTGCCAAAGTTCTGGAGCTGCAATAGATACTTCATAGATGCGATCGCGCTTTTTGACGTGATACCACCTTTTTTCTTGACATTGATCACACCAGAATGCTTCTAACCATTCTCCTTCCAAAGGTACTGCGGTTTTCTTTGCTACTAAAAACAGTGCTGTTTGTCGTCCTATTCCCCTCTGCTGGAGTTGTCCTGGGCGATCAGCAAACAATGGATACTTCTGACTTACACTATCTAGATAGCATCCATGAATTGGACAATAGATAGCCCGTCGTTTTGAGCGTTTGCGATTTCGATCACATCTTCTTTGCACTTTGACCTCCCTTGTTGGGTAAATGTACAGTAGAGCAAGAAGTTTGCGCTAGATGAACTGAGATCTAAATTAGACCATCTAAGTTCATCTCTACTTTGAAGTTAATTATTTAGTTTAAATTTACTTTAGTTAACCAATTTTTTATTCATTTTTTTATAAAGATTCTGCAAAGGATGATTTTCAATTACACAAGATAGACACATAATAATTATTTCTTCAGCCCTCAAATTCCATCAAAAAATATACGCGATCGCTAGACAACAGGAAGCTTATGCAGGGTAATTAAATTTTAGTTACAACTTCTCTGGCAATTCGACCATCCTTCGATTTATCAACATCTAAATCTAGAAAGATGGCTGTCTTGGAAGGACTGAGATCTTGCTTGACCATCGAAGCCCTACTCCATGAATTCAAAATCATTTATTCTATATTCTTCTTACTCTTCCTTCTAGGAATGACAATCGTAATAATTCCAGAAGATTATCCAACTAAAAATCTCACAATCAATTTCAATAGTCAGAAATTATAATGAACATACTTTTGTCGGTACGTTGCTCAACCAATAAATTTTTTAGTTAGGCATGACTTGTGATCCTCAATAAGTAAAAATCTTAGGTAGCAATTGATACTTAGATTCAGTTATTATATATGTAATATTGCAGTCCTCATCAAACAGGTTTACTAGAATTATTTCTCAATGCTATCCAAATATTTACAAAGCAATATAATTTCTATTTCACTTCCTTAAGTTTTTATAATTACATTAGCAAATGTAATTTACATTACTTTTTAAGCATCTAGTGATCCCATAATTCATTAATTTCTATGGTTGTTGTTTTCCATATTGGAGTATACAGCATATGTATACCAAAAAATAAAGACTTTGTACAGAATTATTTAAAACCAGTACAATTTATGCCTCTAGGTATATTCATGCTTACAAAATCGCGGACTTAAATTATAACTATATGATTTAAAAACAGTATCATTTATGTCTCTAGATATATTCATGCCTATAAGATCGCGGATGGAAATTATGACGAACATCCTAGTAAGCGATAACTTAAACTAACAGTAGATATGATATATGCTCTCTTACGACAAGCTCCTGCTCAAATCGAATTAGATTAGAGTATGTTTTGACATGAATAAGTCAAATAATTATGATGTGTAAAATGAAATAAGCAAGAATGTATTTCAATCTTGATATGAACAAGATGTTTAGCTAAATTTCTATCTCAAATATATTGACATCATTTGAGTTTTTTTTAATACATGTAACCTCTGAGAAGAATTTATACCTAAATACATATACGAACTTACTTATATTCTATCTTAAGCAAGATAGCTTATAGGGGTTGTTAAATCAATCAAGACCTAAGACATAAACATTTAGGATTATGGAATGCAATAACATGCAGTTAATTTATATAACCTAAGCTTCTCACTTCTGTACGAGTTCAAAAAGGCAAGAAAGTTAGGTTGTGTGTTTTATTTAGTTTGTGTTCCTGACTTTATGGATTCACTATGCAGCTTAAGAAATTAACAAATAGCTTGAAAATAAGTCAAATGTCAGTGTAATATTCTCTAGAGATTCAAATATTTGAATATTATTTGCAATCTCAGCTGGAATTTGAGCATCTACCAGGTTGAGTTGCTTAATTGCAAATGTAATATTTTATGCTCTGTTACATCAGTTTGAGTTACCTCAATTAAATTTTCAGCTTTAGTTACAGTTACCTGAAGTTAAAGGTGTAAAGTCTACCAAGTTTCGACAAAAATTCATTTCGATAACCACAGAAGATAGTGGTTTAGGGGTGTAATAAGGTTGCGATCGCTACTGCACACAGATGCAGGTACGATGTAATCGGCTATAAACCTAGCGAAATGAATAGTTTTTGTCTGGAAAAATGTAACTATTTTATCCAATTAAGAATACTTGACAAAAATTTACACTGAACCTGAACTCAATTTATGGACGTGACGGATAAAACTTAACTTCAGGGTTTTTACAGAAGGGACACTACCATATCCTCTTACACAGCTTAGGAGTATTAAAAAATGGGTAAAACGTACTATGTTTCTGCTGAGACAGGTAATGATAGTAACGATGGCTTAAGTGAAAAAGCTGCGTTTAAAAGCCTACAAACAGGAGCAGATCAGTTAGAAGCAGGTGATACACTCTACATAATGAATGGGACTTACACCCAGAGTGATCCCAGTAAAGACTTACTGTCAGTTTGGAATAAAAATGGTTCAGAAGACAAGTGGACAACTATCAAAGCCTACCCAGGACACACGCCTAAGTTGAAAGTAAAAGGAGCTTTTGGGATTAACATCGCTGGCTCATCTTATTTGCAAATTGAAGGACTCGACATAGAAGGTAGCAAGGATGAAGTTACATTAGATTATGCCCAACAAGAGCAATACAATCCAAACAACCCTATTACTAATAGTTTTGGTGTTGTAATTCATGGTCGCTCTGACATGGGCTATTCTGACCACATTGTCATTAAAGGTAACAAAGTCCGTAATTTTACGGGTGGAGGTATTGGAGCTCACGATGCGGACTACATCACGATTGAGAAAAACGTCGTCTCCGGAAATGCTTGGTATACACCCAAAGGTGTAAGTGGAATTGGTGTGATTTGGAACAGAAATTCAGACAATAACACTAGTGATTATAAGATGGTTATTAAAGACAACATCGTCTTTGATAACCAAAGTCTGATTCCGTGGAATGTGGCAGGGGAAATAACTGAAGGGCATGGTATCATGCTGGACACAGGAGACGGGAAAGATCAGGGTCATGAAGCCTATCAAGGAAAGACATTAGTTGCTAATAATACTGTCTACGACAACGGTGGTTTTGGTATTCAAGCTTACCACTACTTAAATGCAGATATCATCAATAACACTACTTACCAAAATTCTCGCAATCCTGACATGAGTGGAGAGATTGCGGTAATAAATTCAAAAAATGTGGGTGGCTACAACAATATCATGTACGCGAGGTCTGATCGTCGTGCCAATCACATCCATAATTCCGAAAATGTGACATTTGATCACAATCTCGCTTATAACTCTTCTGAATTCGTGAGTTCAAATGATCCAAATGCAGGAGATCTGCAAAATATTTTAGATTATGATCCACAATTTGTAGATCCTGGCAGGGGTGATTTTACACTCAAATCTACAAGTCCAGCGATTGATATTGGTTCTGACATCTTTAATGAGGTCAGCATTCTCAAAACAGATCAACGCGGTAATAACCGTCCACAGGATGGCGATGGTAACGGTAGTGCGATCGCCGATATTGGTGCTTTAGAAGTAGGGACAAATTCAGCTTCTCCTCAAAGTAGCGAGGTTATGGGTGTCACTAATAGCAATACTCCCATCATTGAGGAGACAGGTAATAACACTGTTGTTACTACTTCAGATGCAAATAGCGATCAAATCCTCCCTCAAGGATCAGATAATCAGGTTTCTGGCGATTTGGAAACCGATATTCTCACTGGTGAACCTAGCAAAGATGGCTCTATCTATGTCAGTAATAATCAACAACAGGGATTTTCCCAATCACAGGTGAATGCGGTTGATCCCATCACCAACTTTAACCCAAATGAAGGCGATCGCATCTGGTTCAACAATGATGGCACATTATCCACATCCACAAAAGAAGGAACCCAAACAATATATCTATACGATGCAGGTCTAGTGAAAGGGAACAATCTGTCTGTTGCGATTGAAGCAGCTTATAACGATAAAGATCCACAAACCCAGGGTGATCAGATATTAAACGAAAACGAGGGTGTATTATTCCAATGGCAAGGTAGTACCTACTTGGCAATCAATAACCAAAATAAACCCTTTGACGCAAATAATGATTTGCTGATTAATATGAATGGTATCCAAATTCCAGGAAAGGATACAGCCACAGGTGTTGTGTAGGTGAGAGATTAAACATGTTGCAAAAGTAGAGACGCGAAATCTTGCGTCTCTACATACCCAAAATCATCACGAAAAATTCTTAACCTAACCATATTGGGGTGAAAGAAAAGTTCCATTCCTTTCACCCTAGCTTTGAATACGGTTCAAATAAGCATTATTTCAGGATTTTGGCTTATAATTGGACTTTGGACAAGAAGGATGGTTCGCGTAAATTATTTGCGAACCAAAAACTAGGCATCAAAAATTACTCCAGTTATTTTTCAAACGGAGTCAAACTGAGTTAAACGCCCAAAGCCTA